>Ga0315285_10000041_pt1 | contig 122417 bp, 102 predicted proteins | sample YL17G09_36_MG_FD_203698 | JGI IMG/M metagenome (GOLD analysis project Ga0315285, IMG submission 203698) | Sediment microbial communities from Yellowstone Lake, YNP, Wyoming, USA - YL17G09_36 | ecosystem: Environmental > Aquatic > Freshwater > Lake > Sediment | place: USA: Wyoming | collected... | reverse complement strand
TCGGGTTCCAGCTTTGCCAGGTACTCCTTGATGGTGTCGATGGGCCGCCTGCCCATGTTGCGGTACCCGCGGTGCGGCCGTTCGTTGTTGTAGTGCTGAAGCCACGCGTCGAGGTCGGCCTGCAGGTCGGCGACGCGGTCGTAGAACTTCTGGCGGAAAGCGGTGCGGAAGAACTCGTCCAGCGCGGTGCGGTTGAAGCGTTCCACGAAGCCGTTGGTCTGCGGCCGGCGCACCTTCGTCTTGCGGTGCGCGATGTCGCTCAGGGCCAGGTAGAGCTCGTAGGGGTGGGTCTCGGTGCCGCAGTACTCGCGGCCGTTGTCCGTCAGCACCGCGTTCACCGCGATGCCCTTCTTGCGGTAGAAGGGCAGGGCGTCGTTGTGCAGGACGGCCACGGAGCACGCCGGCAGCTTGCTCGTGTGCAGGAAGCCGAAGGCCAAGCTGCCGTAGGTATCCACGACCGCCTGCAGGTACACCTTGCCCACGCCCTTCAGCTGGCCGACGTAGAACGTGTCCTGGGACAGAAGCTCCCCCGGCCGGCTCGACTCGACGTGCCGCTCGCGGTAGCACGGGTTGGCCTTCTCGATCAGCCTGACCTGGTCGGCGGTGAGCGTTATCGGTTCCTTCTCCGCCTTCTCCTCCAGCTTCAACAGGCGGTCGTACTTGCTGCCCATGCCATGCTTGATCAGGATGTTCTGCACCGTTGGCGAGCTGACGCTCACCCCGTCGAGCTTGAGCATGTCCGAAAGCCGGTCGCAGCCCCACGCCGGCTGCTCCAGGCTCAGCGCCATGATGCGGTCGACCACCGCCTGCGGCGTGGTCATCGGGTGCGTCTTGTGCACCGGCGGCAGGTCCTTCAGACCCTCAAGCCCGTGCGTCTGGAACCGCCGCTTGTATTCGTAAAACGACGTCCGGTCCATCCCCCGCTGCCGGCACGCCTCGCTGACGTTGTTCAACGCCTCCGCCAGCTCCATCGGCGACAGCCGCTGCCGTGCCACCTTCTCCTTCGCGTCCACTCCCTCACCCCCAGGCCATTCTACCGTCGAGCCTCCCTGAAGTCCAACACAAGAAGCTACCTATCCCCCAGACATGGTTGCCACGCCATCGCGTGAGCCTGGGGAAAGCCGGCGCTTGACGGAGAAATCCCTGCGTGATAAGGTAGCTAGTGGGGAGCATGTCTCAATGTGGGAAGTACAGCCACCATGCACGCACGTCATAAAGCAGCACTGCTCTTGAGCGGATCACTAGTCGGATAAGCTTGACTGCCGCGCCTCAACGTGCGGGGCAGGCCGAGATCTGGAGGGCATGGCTTGACACAACCAGTCTATCATCTGGAACGCCTGGCTAAAGTCTTCCGGGGTCGCATTCGTGCGAACGACGGGATAAGCCTTGAAGTCCATCGGGGAGAGATTTTCGGCGTGTTCGGCCCCAATGGGGCAGGGAAAACCACAATGATAAAGCAAATGGCAGGTCTGGTTCGCCCCACGTCTGGGCGGATTGAGCTGTTGGGACACGATGTAGCTGCGAAGCCTTCTCTTGTACCTCTGTTCGCTGCGTACTCCGGGCAAAGACTCCTTGCCTTGACGGCGCACACGGCATTTGAGGTGCTGTGGCTTGCAGGGGTGTTTAGGGGATTGAGCCTTCTGGCATCACGGCGGTGCGCCAAGAAGCTTCTTGAGAGATTCGAATTGGGCCATATTGCAGAGAAGGTCATGCTGCACTTAAGCGAGGGGCAGAGGCGTCTCGTAGCGTTGCTGGCCACTTTCATGGGCCAGCGAGGAGTCCTGATACTGGACGAGCCCACAAACGATCTGGACCCGGCCAAGCGGAGGGCGTTTTGGGACTATCTTTGGGAACTCAACCATGACCGCGGTTCGACGGTTGTTCTAGTCACCCACAACGTGAACGAAGCCGAACAGCTTGTCGGGCGTGTAGCCATCATTGACCGCGGCAAGCTGAAGGCCATAGGCACGCCAGGGCAACTGAAGAGACAGGTAGCTGACACAGTCAGGATTGAGCTTATCCCTAAACGGCAGTCTGACGGGGAAATCGCTAGGATCAAGGGTGCGCGGAGAACGAAGGATGGTCGATGGGTCATTGTGGTACACAGGGATGAAGTGCATGCGGTTCTGCAGTCAACCCTGCCGCTGATTGAGAACAACCATTTGGATGACTTCCGTATTCTGACGCTCACCCTCGAAGATGTATATGTGGCGATTACGGGCAAGGAATGGGAGGACAAACGTGAAGCAAGCGAGAGCGCGGTGGCGAGGGGCCCCGTCAGTGGGTGAGACAACCCAGCAGAGACTTGAACAGAGGCGGATCGGTCAGTTCTTCTGGCTCTTGGTAAGCGAGATGCTAGTACTGAGAGTACATTGGCTCTGGTACCTGGTTCAGATGTCCATCAATCCACTAGTATTCATGGTTTTCCTCGGTTTCTTCTGGGCAACCGATACTCGCTCCATTGTATACGTAGCCACAGGAACGGCGGCACTTGCGCTGATGACATCCTCGATGTTATCCCTGGGACAAGAGATCGGGTACCTCAAGGAAACCCAAGCCTATGAGCACTATGCTGTGCTGCCCATCTCCAAGCTGGCCTTCATTCTGGCTCTGGCCACTAAAGGCATGTTACTGGCCCTACCTTCAGCGTTTATCACCCTTCTGGTTGCCTCTCAAGTGTTCTCTCTCCATCTCTCTTTTTCGCCCGCCACCCTGCTAGTCATGGTCTTGGCTGGCTACTCCCTGGCCGGATTAGGCGCAGTCATCGGATTCTACAGCCCGAACGCCCGGGTGGCCAGCCTTGTGACCCAACTGATTCTGCCGCCGATGGTCTACTTCGCTCCTGTTTTCGTTCCCGCAGAGAAGCTCCCGCGCATAGTGGCCTCCATATCCGTCGTGATGCCGACGACCTACGTGGCTAGTGCGCTCCGGGCGGTACTCCGCAGGAGCCTGGACCCACACGCTCTCTTCGACATCGTGGTTTTGCTCACGATTACGGTTGTATCCCTGCTGGTCGCATCGGCTAAGGTCGACTGGCGAGCGAATGACGCGGGGCGGGTCAAGTAGGAGGTGCCTACGGTCGTTAGAGAGCCAAAGCCGGTGAAGGCGTGCCATCTCGACCTCATCCTTAACGACCAGGGAGGCTACCTATACGACCCTGGAAACCTGAGCGTGAAGATGCTAAACGCAACGGCTGCCTCGCTCGTTTGCCTCGCCGACGGCACAAGGACCGTTCATCAGCTGGCCAAAGCCCTCGCTGCTAAGTTCTCCGACGTGCCGTTCGACATAATAGAAAAGGACGTCAAGAACTTCACCGCTTACTTGCTGGAGCAGGGCTGCTTACGCAATGCCCCTGAACCTGCCCTGGAGTACCTGATCCTATATGTAACAACCGCCTGCAACATGCGGTGCCAACACTGTTGGGTGTCCGGGGGACACTCATCTACAGGCGAAGTCACAGGGGAGGAGCTTCTTCAGGTTCTCAATGAGGCTAGGATGGCAGGACTTGATCGAATCAACATTACCGGTGGCGAACCCCTGCTTAGAGGCGATCTGGTTCTGGAGGTTCTAGACAAGGCGCAGGAGTTGTGTCTCCGTACTACGTTGGAGACCAATGGGACACTCCTGAATGAAGACTACGTGCATGAGCTTGGTCACAGGCGCGTAGGGACCGTCTCGGTCAGCCTCGACTTCCCGGATCACCAGCGGTTTGACCGCTTCAGGGGAATGAATGGGGGGTTTGCCCGCGTAGTCCATGCCTTTGGGCTCTTGGTCAGTCACGGCATACCGGCTGTTGGTCTGATGACCGTTACGAAGGAAAACCTCCCGGTAATCGAGGATGTTGCCGAACTAGTCCTTGGCAGGCTAGGGGTAAACAAGCTGAAGATTCAACCGTGTAACGCAATTGGTCGAGCGAGAGAAATGCACAACGAGTTGCTTGGGCCGGACCAGATACTGGAGCTGATCGGGGTCATGAGGAAACTTGCGGCGACGTACTCCGGCCGGATCGAGTCCTTGATCGGACGCGCATTCTCTGGAACTGGCAAAGATGGAATAGAAGCAGGAGCATGTCGCTTCCGCAACATGCTCAGTATCTGCCCCAACGGCGATATCTCGATCTGCGGTCTGGCCTTGACCAGACCCGAGGTGGTGTTAGGCAACATACGTACTCACAACCTGTTGGAGGTCTGGCAGTCAGCTGAGCTCTTGAAGTGCTTGCGCACGCTGAGCCCGGACACCGTCATGGGTGTGTGCTCCATCTGCAGGTTTAGGGCGTCCTGCGCCAACGTTTGTCCGGCCAATGCTTTCGAAGCCTACGAGACCTTTCTTGGACCGTCCCCCTTGTGTCAGCAGCTCTACGAGGCTTGTTTCCTCACAAGCATTTGACCCCGGGGCCGATTCGCCCATGCAAAGGAGGTGAAGCAGATGGTATACGAATCCCCCGCCATGGTGCTGGCTCCGAGAGTGATCCCGCGCTGCGCTAACGGCAGCTAACTAACGTCGGCGCAACAGGTGAAAGCCCCGGCAGACCTGCCAGGGCCTTCACGCATATGGTCTGTAAAGCCAGGCTGGGCTGATGCCCGGTGCCTGCCACAACTAGACAGCCCGGCTATTACGCCCGCGGCTGGGTGAACATCGCTCGGACCGCGGTCCCCAGACAGCAGTTGAGCTTCTCGCGCCAGGCGGCGGGTAGCGCCCGCAAGAGCAGCCCGGACCCCCACACGCCGAACAGGAGCACGACCGCCCACAGGTAGCGCCACACGGTGAGGAAGACGGCGTAGGCACCGTGGGTGTGCTGCCCAGGCAGCAGGCTCATTGACAGGCTCGCAATCGAGTCGACTAGGCCGCCGCCCAGGGCGGCCGTGACTATGGCCACCGTGGCCACGACCTGGAATACGCGCCCGAGGCCGGCGATGTCGGCACCCTCCCTGGTCCGGAGGTAGGCCAGAAGCCAGATGGCCAGAAACGGCAGCAGGTAGGTGTAGGCGCCCCCGCCGGAGAACACGCCGAACGCCGCGAGGCCCGTCAGGTAGACGGCCAGGGCGAGCCGCTCGACGCGCCGCCCCTCCTTCAGCACCCACCACAGCATGCCGCCCACCACGGCCAGCGCGAGCCCCAGGCGGCTCGCGTACTCGGCGAGGTACGGCACGGCGCCGGACAGGATAGCGCCCGCCAGGCCCGTCTTGTCGAACCCGCCCGTCATCCGCGTCAGCATGTTGAGCGGCGCCATGATCGTCGGGGTGTATACCCAGACCACGAATCCCGCGCCGGCCAAGACGCCGACCATCAGGGCCGGGACGGCGACCATCGCCCGCTCCAGCCAGTGCATGATGATGTGGGCGGTCAGGGCGATGAGCACCGCCACCAACAGCAGGATCGCCTGCGCGCCCATGGCGCGGGTGTTCCGCAGCCAGAACGGGAAGAGGATGATGAAGGATACGACATACATGAGGCCAAAGAATATCGCGCCGTTCTTGAGGCAGAAGGCGACCCGGTCCTTTGAGCTGGGATGCACGCGAACACCTCCAGGCTCTAGTTTCCGCGACCAACTCCGGGGGACAGATTCGCCCCGGTCGTAGCAGATTCCTCCAGGTCCAGCGCCGCCCTGGGCGGACGGCGGGCGGCGGGCACGGTGCCCGGTGCAGGAACGACGAGGCCCCGCGGCGAAGCACCGAATCACGAAGCGGCTTGAGGTCGCCTGAGGCTGCTTGCGGAAGGGGGGTGCAACATGAAGGGGCAGAAGAAGGAGAAGAAGGAGAAGAAGAAAAAGAAGCAAAAGAAGTAGTGGCATTGGCTCCTGATCGCGATCGGGGGTGTGGCCGGCCTCGCCGCCGTCGTTCTCCTGGTCGCCGTCGGCCTGTTCCTGGCCAGTGCGGCGCGGGGCGGCGTGCCGGCGGGACGCGTGTCCTTCGTTGTACTTCTCGAACGACGGCCCCCAGCAGGTCCTCACCGGCGATCATCCTCGCCCGGAGCGACTAGCGTGAGAGGATGGGGGGTGCCGGCCGATGGCGCCGTTTACACTCTTCATCACATCACTGGTCGTCGGCTTCTCCGGGGCCCTGATGCCCGGCCCGCTTCTCACGGCGGTCATCGCTGAGAGCTGTCGCAGCGGGGCGCGCGGCGGCGTATACGCCGTGCTCGGCCACGGCGCCCTTGAGGCGGCGCTGGTCTTCGCCTTGGTGCTGGGGCTCGGCCGCTACCTGGTGCTTGACCCGGTCCTGGGTGCGCTGGGGCTTTTGGGCGGCGCGGCGCTGGTGTGGCTCGGGTACACGATGGCGCGCGGCGCGGCGCGGGTCGCCGCCGAGCTGGCGGCGCCGGCCGGCAGCGGTGGCCGCGGCGTGGGCGCCGGCAGCAGCGGCGCCAGCAGTAGCGCGGGCGGGAGCGTGCCGGCCCGGCGCCACGGCCCGGGGCCGCTGCTGACCGGCGTCGTGACCAGCCTGTCCAACCCGTACTGGAGCCTGTGGTGGGCGACGGTGGGCGCCGGCTACCTGGCTTATGCCATGTCGTCCGGCGCCCTCGGCGTGGGCAGCTTCTTCTTCGGCCACTTCAGCTCAGACTTCATCTGGTACAGCGCCATTTCACTGGCCGTCGCCGGCGGGCGCCGCTTCCTGCGCCCCGGCTTCTACCACGGCCTGCTCTTCGCCTGCGGCATTGCCCTGGTCGGGCTCGGCGGGTACTTCCTCTGGAGTGGCGTGGCGCGGCTGGTGTAGGCGCGCTGAGGCTGGCCCTGGGCGCGTTGAACTCGAGCCGGGGTGCGAAACGGGCCGCTACCGTGCCTGGGGGCGCCGCGCGCCCCCCACATGCTCGAACAGCGCCGCCGCGGCCGTTTCCGGCCCCTTCGTGGCGAAGCCCGGCAGGGCCAGCCGCGTGCGCAGCTGCCCGACCGTGACGCCGCTTGAGAACATGGCCTCGAAGTAGCGGCGCGCCAGCTTCTCGTGCACGTCACGGTACTGCGGCGGCCCGAACGGGTTGGCGAAGTACGTGCGCACCAGCCCGCGCTCGTCGGTCGTGCCGCGGGCCAGCCGGGCCCCGTCGCGGAACACCTCCAGCGCGTGCCCCACGTCGCTGAAGACCTCCAGGAACGGGCGCGCCTCGTCCACCGGCTCGTAGTTGTTGGCGTACAAGAACATGTCGACGGGGTAGCCGGCCACGACGTGGCGGTACTGCGTCACGGGGATGACGACGCGGGCGTTGGCGCGGTGCGGGTTCATGAATATGGCGCGGTCCATCTGGCCGAACGCGTAGCCCGGCTGCAGGTCGTCCAGGCGCACGAACGCCCCCGTCTCGGTGCCGTACGCGACGACGTGCCCGCTGCCGTCCAGGGCCAGCGCGCCCATGTCGTCGAAGACCGTGACCAGCTCGCGGATGTGCTCGTCGGCCAGGACCCGGAAGGCCTCCAGGGACTCGGACTTGCCGGCGCCGCTGTCGCCGACGATGACGACGTTGGCGCCGTTGCCATTCTTGAGGGCGATGCGGGTCATGGCGCCATGGACGGGCAGGCGGCCGCGCCGCATCATGACCACATTGTGCAGGGTGAGGGCCATCTTCTTGAAGTAGCCGAAGTAGTCGACGTCCGCGCAGTGGGCGACGGCGCCCACGACCAGCCCACATGCCGTGTCTTCAAAGAACGCCGCCGGGGCGGCGTCAGAGATGCCCGCGCTGGCCCGCCCACCGGGGACGTCGCCGGCGGCGCCGGCCGGCACGCCGAAGACGAGGATGCCGTCGGGGCGCTGCGCGATCTCGGCGTCGCCGGCGACCTGGAACAGGTTGATCAGGCTCGACCCCAGCGATATGTAGTCGCAATGGAAGAACACCAGTATCGTCAGCGGCCCGATGCGCGCCGGGTAGCACAGCCACTCGGCGGGGTTCAGGCGCAGTCCGGCGATGGGGTTCTCGTCCAGGGCGAAGAAGCCGCCCTCGCGCACGTTGCGGCGCGGGTAGAGGATGGCCGGAGGCTCGAGCACGCCCAGGCGGATGAACGGCACCTCGCGCAGGCCGTCGTACGCCGGCCCCGGGCAGGCCCAGGGCACGCGCTGCACGTAGAGGCCGGCGTTGACGCCGGCGGGCACCTGGCGGTAGACGGCCGGCCGCTCCCCGGTGAGGTTGGCGCAGATGGCGCGGTAGGTCTCGAGCACCAGGGCCTTGAGCGCCTCGGTGTTCCGGAGCAGGGTGCGGTGCTCGTCCGCGGCGGGGCGCGCGTGGGGGGGCCCAAAGCACAGCAGGTAGCGCTCGCGGCTGCGCCAGTAGTCGTAGAAGGCCTCGACGAAGTCGTGGAACAGGTGCGGGCAGCGCAGCACCGGCGCCAGGCGGGGCTCAGCGTCAATGACTTTGGCGCACGGGGATTCAGCCAGCGCCCGCAGGGCCAGGACGACAAGCTCGGCGCGGCGCCGGTCAGCGTCGTCGCCGCCACCGTTTGGCGCCCGCCCGGCCCACGTCTCGGCAGCGGCGAACGGGTCCAGGAGCGGCGAACCGACGCGCCTGAGGCGCCTGACGAAGCGGACCGCCAGAAGCTCGACCAGGGGATGTCGCAGAAGCTCGTGCGCTGCGGTGCAGGTGGCGTCCTCAGTGATGATCACCTGCTGGCCGCGGAGCGCGACATCGATCACAGACATGGCCCGCCCCCCCCTGGTGGTGCTGCGCGTGCCGGCGTTGGGCGCGCCCGCGGCGACGGCGCGGCGGTGCGCGAGGTCAAAGCGGTGCGCGAAGTGAAAGCGATTTTCACCGGCTTCTACCGCCCAAATGTATCAGGCACCGGCCCCCCTGTCAAGATATATTTTCGTAGGGCAGCGCGCGCGCCGAAGGCTGTAGGACTTTCCCCGGACGCGTAGAAGAAGTAGGGAAAGCAAGGGGCGATGTGGGATGGGCGGTGCGGGCAGGGGCGCCGGCGCGGGCGCGGGCCAGGCGGCCATGCCGCTGCTCGAGGCGGCCCTGGAGTACGCCGCTTCGCGGCCGGTCCGCCTCCACGTGCCGGGCCACAAGGGCGGGCCGGGCCTGCCGCCGGCGATGCGCCGCGCCCTGGGCGCGCGCGCGGCGGCGCTCGACGCAACCGAGGTCGCGGGTCTGGACGACCTGCACCTGCCGTCGGGCCCCATCGCCAGGGCGCAGGAGCTGGCGGCGGCGGCGTTCGGCGCTGACCGCACCTTCTTCCTGGTCAACGGCAGCACGTGCGGCGTTCTGGCCATGATCGGCGCCACCTGCGGCCCCGGGGACGATATCGTGATGCCGCGCCACGCCCACCCGTCGGCGGTCGCCGGCTGCATCCTGGCCGGCGCGCGGCCGGTGTGGGTGCCGGTCGCCGCCGACGGCGCCACGGGCGTCCCGCTGGGACCGGCGCCGGAGGCCGTCAGGGCGGCCCTGGCTGGCTGCCGGCGGCCCGCGGCGGTGCTGGTCGTGCACCCGAACTACTACGGCGTGGCGGCCGACGTGGCGGCCGTCGTCGCCGCGGCGCGGGGGTTCGGCGCCGCGGTGCTGGCGGACGAGGCACACGGGGCGCACTTCGCCTTCCACCCGGCCCTGCCGCCGGCCGCGCTGGCCGCGGGGGCGGACGCGTCAGTGCAGGGCCTGCACAAGACGGGCGGCGCGCTGACGGGGGCGGCGATGCTGCACCTGCGGGGGGAGCGGGTCGATGCCCGGCGCCTGGCGGCGTTCTTGAAGCTGGTGGAGACGGCGAGCCCCTCGTACCTCCTTCTGTGCTCGCTGGATGCGGCCCGGGCGCACCTTCACGCCGCCGGGCCCGCCGCCATCGAGCGGTGCCTGGTGCTGGCGGGGCGGGCGCGCCGCGACATCGAAGGGACGGGAAGGTTCTCTTGCCCGGGCCGGGAGCTCGCGGCCATGCCGGGCGCCGCCGGCCATGACCCCACGCGGCTGGTGGTGCACGCGCGGGGGGTGCCGGGCGCCGCGCCCGGCCTGGCGGCACGCCTGCGCTCGCGCCTGGGCGTGGAGGTAGAGATGGCCGCCGGGTCGAACATCGTCGCTGTGCTAACGTGGGGCGACCGCCCCGCCGGCCTCAGGCGGCTGGTGCGGGGCCTCCGCGCGGCGGGGGCGGGCGGCTGGGTGACATCCAACGAATCGCACGCCGCCGCGGAGCGGGCGGCGCTGGACCTGATGTCCAGCGTCCCCGAACAGGTGCTGCCGCCACGCGACGCCGTTTACGCGCCGTGGCGCGAGGTGGCGCTGGAGAAGGCGGTGGGGGCGACGAGCGCCGAGCTGGCGGCGGTGCACCCGCCGGGGTTTCTAGTGCTGATCCCCGGTGAGCGCATCGGCGAGCGGCTGGTGGCCGCCCTGGCGGCCATGCGCCGCGGCGGGGCGCGCTTCCAGGGCGCCGCCGACCCGCTCCTGGCAACGGTCCGGGTCGTGGCCTCGTAAGTGGGTCGCGGCGGGAGGTAATGCATCATGGGTTCGGGATCCTCCTTTGTGACGATTGAGGGCATCGACGGGTCAGGCAAGTCCATGCAGCAACGCCTGCTCGTCGAGTACCTCCGCACCTGCGGCCACCGCACCGTCTCTACCTATGAGCCGGGCGGGACCCCGCTGGGCGTCAAGCTCCGCCAGGTGCTGCTGGACCCGCACGGGACGGCGCTGTCGCCGGCCGCCGAGGCGCTGCTCTTTGCGGCGGCGCGGGCGCAGCACGTGCACGAGCTCATCGCGCGCGCCGTCGCCGACGGCCAGGTGGTGGTGTGCGAGCGCTTCGTCGATTCGAGCCTGGCCTACCAGGGATACGGCGAGGGCCTCGACCTTGACTGGCTCCGCCGCGTCAACGCGGGCGCCACCGGCGGGCTCAAGCCGGGCCTGACCATCCTGCTCGACGTCGACCCCCTGGAGTCGTTCCGGCCCGAGATATGCGGCGCGACGGCGGGGGAGCCGCTGGCGGCCCGCGAGGCGGCCGTCGCCGCCCCGTCTGGCGGCGCCGGCGCCGACCGCATCGAATCGCGGGGGCTTGAGTTCTTCCGGCGCGTCCGCCGTGGCTACCTGGAGCTGGCGCGCCGAGAGCCCGACCGGTTCCGCATCATTGCCGCCCGCGGCGACCCGCTGGACATCCACGAGCGGGTACGCCGCGCCGTGGTTGAATGCCTGCCCGCGATGCCGGTGGAGGCGGCGGCGCCGGGGGCGGGGGGAAGGGTGAGACGGTGAGGCTGATAATTGCTGTGGTGCAAGACAAGGACGCCGGGCGGCTCCTGCAGAGCGTGGTCGGCCTGGGCCTGAAGGCGACCAAGCTGGCCAGCACCGGTGGCTTCCTGCGCGAAGGGAACACGACCCTGCTCGTCGGCGTGGATGACGACCGGGTTGACGCCGTCCTGGGCGTGATCGCCGACACGTGCAAGGCGCGCAAGCAGCTGGTTTCGCCGATGGCCCCCATCGGCGGGCCGGTTGACTCCTACGTGCCGTACCCGGTCGAGGTCCTCGTCGGCGGGGCGACCGTGTTCGTGCTCGACGTGGCGAGGTACGATAAGCTGTGAGCGCGGCGGGGGAGGGCGCGGCGGGCAAGCCGGGGGCGCATCCCGGCGCGGCCGCGCGGCTGCGGCGCGCCGCCGCCGGCGGCCGCCTGTCCCACGCCTACCTGCTGGTCGGCCCGGCGGGCGCGGCGCAGGCGCTGGCGCTCGACCTGGCGATGGCGGCGCTGTGCGACCGGGGGGGCGGTGACCCCGGCTGTGACTGCCCCAGCTGCCAGGCCGTCCGCGGCGGGTGGCATCCCGACCTGCGGCTGGTCGACCTTTCGGGGACCGTGATCCGCATCGCGCAGGTGCGCGAGGCGACCCGCGCCGCCAGCCTGTCGCCGGTGCGCGGGCGCCGGCGCGCCTTCATCATCTTCCCGGCGGATCGCCTCACCGCCCCGGCGGCCAACGCCATGCTGAAGATGCTCGAGGACCCGCCGCCCCCGGCGCTGTTCGTGCTGGTCACGGAGAAGCGCTTCTCGCTGCCGCCGACGGTGATGTCGCGCTGCCAGATGGTGCGGGTCGACGACGCGGCGGCGGGCGAGGATGCTTTGGCCGCTGAGTGGGACGAGGTGGCGCGGCGGGCGCTGGAGCAGGCGGCGGCGGCGGGCGGAGGCTTCCTGGAGGCCGCGGCCGCGGTCATGGCCCGCGCCGCGGACGGCGACGTGGTCCCGTTCCTGGATGCCCTGCAACGCGAGCTGCACCGCCGGCTGGCCAGCCAGGCGTCCCTGGGCGCCGGCGACGCCGCCGGCGTCGCCACGGGCAGGCTGGCCGCGGCTGTCGCGGCCGTCGAGGGCGTCCGCTCCGCGCTGACATATCACGCCAATGCCCGGCTGGGCGTCGAGGCCCTCCTCATCGTCGCGGCGCGGGCCCTCTCCGCCGCGCCGGCGGCCGGCCGCGGCCGGGGGGCACAAGGGGCATAATAGAGGCCGGCGATCCAGTCCGGGCCGGGGGGTGCGGCCGTTGCGCAACGTGGTCGGCGTCCGGTTCCGCAAGGCGGGCAAGGTGTACTACTTCGACCCTGGCGAATGGGCGCTGGGCGCGGGCGACGCGGTCATCGTCGAGACTGCGCGCGGCCTGGAGCTCGGGCACGTGTCCACGGCGCCGCGCGAGGTCGAGGACGCCCAGATCGTGCAGCCGCTCAAGCAGGTGGTCCGCAAGGCCACCTCGCGCGACGAGGCGCAGGTCCTGGAGAACAAGCGCAAGGAGCGCGAATCGCTGGCCGTCTGCGAGAAGAAGATCGCCGAGCACGGCCTTGACATGCAGGTCGTCGACGTCGAGCACACGTTCGACGGCAGCAAGATCGTCTTCTACTTCACCGCCGAGGGGCGCGTGGACTTCCGCGAGCTGGTGCGCGACCTGGCGTCGACCCTGCGCACGCGCATTGAGCTGCGCCAGATCGGCGTCCGCGACGAGGCCAAGCTCCTGGGCGGGCTCGGCCCGTGCGGCCGCATCCTGTGCTGCTGCACCTTCCTGAACGAGTTCGAACCGGTGTCCATCCGCATGGCCAAGCAGCAGAACCTGTCATTGAACCCGTCCAAGATATCCGGGCTGTGCGGGCGCCTCATGTGCTGCCTGCGCTTTGAGTGCGATTCATACGGCGGCGTGCCCAAGCCGGCCCTGCCCGCGGTCGGGACGCATGTTTCAACCCCCGACGGCCCGGGTGAGGTCGTGGAGCACGCCGGCAAGGCGCTCCGGGTCTCGGTCGGCGGCCAGGTGCGGGAGTTTGCGGCCGACGAGGTCGAGGTGACCGACGACGCGGGGTCGGGACGCGCCCCGGCGGCGGGCCCCGCCGGGGGGGATGGGGCCGATGGTGAAGGAGGCGCGGGAGCCGCGGGAGCCACGGGGGCCGCGGGGGCCGCGGGAACCGGGAACCCTGTACCTGGTCGGGACCCCGGTCGGTAACCTCGAAGACATTACGCTGCGCGCGCTGCGCGTCCTCAAAGAGGTGGACCTCATCGCCGCCGAGGACACGCGCCGCACGAGGAAGCTGGCCGCGCACTACGGCATCACCGCGCGCGCCGCAAGCCTGCACCGCCACAACGAGGCGCGGCGGGCGGAGGGGGTCATCGCCGCCCTGGAGGCGGGCCAGAGCGTCGCCCTCGTGTCCGACGCCGGCATGCCCGGCGTTTCCGACCCCGGCGCAGCCCTGGTGCGCCTCGCCGCCGCCCGCGGCATCCCGATCACCGTCGTGCCCGGGCCGTCCGCCGTCGTGGCGGCGCTGTCGCTCTCAGGGTTCGCGGCGCCGGCCTACGTCTTCGCCGGCTTCCTGCCCCGCCGCTCAACGCATCGCCGGCGCTTCCTGGAGTCATTGGCCACCGAATGGCGCCCCGTGGTGTTCTTCGAGGCGCCGCACCGCATCGCCGCGGTTCTTCTCGACATCGAGAGCACCCTGCCCGACCGCCCGCTGGTCGTCGGCCGCGAGCTCACCAAGAGGTTCGAGCAGGTCCTGCGCGGCACCGCCGCCGGGGTGCGCGCCCAGCTCGGCCCCGAAAACACCCGCGGGGAATTCACCGTCGTCATCGGGCCGCCCGCCCGCAAAGAAAACGCGCCCACCCCATGGGGCCCAGGCCCTTAAGTGAGCGCGAGGTCTGCAAACCGACGGCCGCTCCCGAGAGGCGCGAACCCCCACCCGAGCCTCCCGGCAGCGGCCGCTCAACCTGCCGAACGCCTGCCCGCGATCCCCCCTGGAACGGGGACGCTCGCTAGACCGCCTTGCTGGCCATCGCGGCCATGCAGCCCTTGCAGACGTTCTTCCCCTTGAAGTTCTCGACCTCGTACGCGTTGCCGCAGAACACGCACGCAGGCTCGTACTTCCTGAGAATGATCTTGTCCCCGTCGACGTAGATCTCGAGGGAGTCCTTCTCCTCGATGTCCAACGTCCGCCTCAGCTCGATGGGGATTACGACCCTGCCCAGTTCGTCGACCTTGCGTACGATTCCCGTGGACTTCATCATGATGCGCCCGCCCCCTTTCTACATGGTTCGACATTCCTCAATAAACAATACCAGATATGACAGAAAAAGTCAACAGCCCTCTAGGGTGATTCTGGCACGATGATGGGCGGTCCTGGAAACATAGCTCTCGCCGGCACGGGGAGACGACTGTTTTCTTAAAGTTTCTCTTTTTTTCGTCAGGTCGAGCAGTTTTCCCTCTGGTAAGTTGTGGCAAAATACCAGCCCATAATCGCCAGCCGATTTACTGGTTAAGCGGCCCATAAGGCGCAAGAATGGCTAGGGTATTTGTGGCATAACAGGGATTGAATAGCACCGCCGCTAGACTAATTCCATGGTATCACCATGAGACAGAACGTCGAATCGTGTCGAATGATTCTCGACCGCGCCCACGATCCCCTCTTGGAGGCAGGGCGGGGCGAGATGGTAGCGGGCGGTGGGGGGCTGCTGATTGCCGGATCATAGCTCTTGGGGCCGGATGCCCCGCCCCGCTACTATAGTGCCGCTAATGTGGGTATTCAGCTGTGGATAAGCAGCATTGACGGCGCGCCATAATTAGTCGTTATTGACACTTCTTGTCTCGAATGCCACCGTTTCAATTAGAGAGGCTGAGAATGCCAAGACAGCCCGATTCACCGGAAAGGAGGTGAAACAAAGTGTCGATGTTCTCAAGACTGCGCGTAGTCATCCGCGACAAGGTCCATGCGTGCAAGCCCTATTCCTCGTCGAAGCACAGCTTCTGGGTCCTGGTGTTCAACCCCGACTTCACGTTCTTCAAGGCCTTCCTGTGCGCCCCGCCGGCCGGGCCGGGTGGCGGCCTGATCTACGGCGAAACTGAAGTGCCACAGGGCACGTACCTGGTGACGGCCATCGCCACGTGCCACAACGTATGGACAAACTGGGCCTGGGTTCAGGTCTGCTGCGACTCGGTGGCTTGCGTCAACCTGCTTCCCCGGCCCAAGGGTCTTTGCATTCACGACGCCGTCGTTGGACTGAAGCAGTGGCTCGCCGAGGAGGCGAACATGAACCCCGAGGCGCGCAAGGCGGCCGACGCAGCGGTCAAAGCGCTGGCGGGCGTCCAGAAGTACCTCCCCGACCCGAAGCCGTTCGACCTCAAGGATGCCATACCCGCGCTCACCGAGGCCAAGCTGCCGCCCGAACTGCTCAAGATCCTCCGAGAGGACGCGTAGGCTGGGCCGTGGGGGCCCACAAGTCGTTTCCGTGGATGGCGGGGGGCACGGTGGTGCCCCTCGCCGTGGATCAGGCGCCCGACCTGCAGAAGGTCCTGGAAGGCGGCGCGTAGGGCGTCGCCCTTGACAATGGCGCGCGGGCAGGGTATATTTGTGAGCAAGGGCCGCCGCTCGTGCGTGGACCGGGCGGCGGCGCAAAAACTGCAAGGCGACGGGTGCGATGACGGGGAAGAGTAGCCCGATCGGCCGCCCCGGCGGGGGCAGCGAGCTGGGTCAGGTGCAAGCCAGCGCGGTCCGGCGGGTGAACATGGCCCCCGAGCGTCTGGTTGAAGGCGCGGCGGCACGAGCCGTGTGCCGCGCGCTGTGTAGGCCGGATGGCTGGCCCCCACTAGCGGGCCGGGGTATCGGGCGGCGCCGCGCTTCTGCGGGCGCGGCCCCGTACCGCTGAGGCCGGCGCCGCGAGGCGGCGGCGAAGTGGGGTGGTAACGCGAGGAACGCCCTCGCCCCCGAACGGGGCGGGGGCGTTTGTCTTGACGCGCAGCGCCGAACGGCCAGGACGCGGCCGGGGGGCGGGCGCACCGCGGTCCGACGGCCGGGGCTACGCGCACGGGCGCAGGGGAGGGCGAGCGATGACCGACCGAGACAAGACGTTCTTCATCACGACACCGATCTACTACCCCAGTGCTGACCTGCACATCGGCCACGCCTACACCACGGTGGCCGCCGACGCCATTGCGCGCTTCCAGCGGCTGCAAGGGCGCCGCGTGTTCTTCCTCACCGGCACCGACGAGCACGGCCAGAAGATCGAGCGCACGGCCAGGAAGGCGGGCAAGGACCCGCAGGCGTTCGTGGACGAGGTCGTGGCGGGGATAAGGCGGCTGTGGGAGCGCCTGGACATCTCCAACGACGACTTCATCCGCACCACCGAGCCGCGGCACGAGCGCGCGGTGCAGGCGTTCTTCCAGAGGCTCTACGACAGCGGCGACATATACAAGGCGGACTACGAAGGCTGGTACTGCACGCCGTGCGAGAGCTTCTGGCTGGAGCGCCAGCTCGTCACGGGCAACTGCCCCGACTGCGGCCGCCCGGTGGAGCGCGTGCGCGAGGAAAGCTACTTCTTCCGCCTGTCGCGCTACGCCGACCGCCTGCTCGAGCACATCGACGCCCATCCCGACTTCATCCAGCCGCCGTCGCGGCGCAACGAGATGGTCAGCTTCATCAAGAGCGGGCTCGACGACCTGTCCGTCTCGCGGACGACGTTCGCCTGGGGCGTGCCGGTGCCCTTCGACAAGCGCCACATCGTGTACGTGTGGTTTGACGCCCTGATCAACTATATCACCGCCGCCGGCTACCCCGACGGCGCCGGCTTGTCCGCGCTGTGGCCGGCCGACGTGCACCTGGTGGGCAAGGAGATCGTGCGCTTCCACAGCGTGATCTGGCCGATCATGCTGTTCGCCGCCGGGCTGGAGATACCCCGCCAGGTGTTCGGCCACGGCTGGCTGGTGCTCGGCGGGGCCAAGATATCAAAGTCGCGCGGCAACATCATCGACCCGCACGTGCTCATGGACCGCTACGGCGTCGATGCCGTGCGCTACTTCCTCCTGCGCGAGATACCGTTCGGGGCCGACGGCCACTACACCGAGGATGCCCTGGTGGCGCGGCTCAACGCTGACCTGGCCAATGACCTCGGCAACCTCGTGTACCGCACCCTGAACATGGTCGAGAGGTTCTGCGGCGGGCACGTCCCGGCCCCCGGCGACGCGGCTGGCTGCGACGGCGGCCTGCCCGACCTGGCGGCGCGCGCCGTGCGCGAGGCGGGGGCGGCGATGGGGCGCCTAGAGCTGTCGGCGGCCATTGAGTCATTGTGGCGCCTTGTCGCGCGCAGCAACAAGTTCATCGACGAGATGGCGCCGTGGGCGCTGGCCAAGGCCGGCGACCGCGCGCGGCTGGGCAGCGTGCTCTACAACCTGTGCGAGTGTCTGCGCGCGCTGGCCATCGCGCTGAGCCCGATCATGCCGCGGACGGCCCAGAAGATGTGGGAGCAGGTCGGGCTTGACGGGCGCGTCGAGGAGCGGCGCTGGGACGACGCGGCGCAGTGGGGGCTCCTGCCGGCCGGCGCGGCGACGAGGCGCGGCGCGCCGCTGTTCCCGCGCGTGGACCTGGAGGCGGAGGCTGAAGCGGCGGCGGAAGCGAGGGTGGCGGCCCCGGCGGGCGCGGCGGCCCCGGCGGCGCCCGACAAGACTACAGCAGTGGGGGGGGCGGATGCGGTGGACACGGTGAGCATCGAGGAGTTCGGCCGGCTGGAACTGCGGGTGGCCGAAGTCAAGGCGGCGGAGCGCGTGGCGGGCGCGGACCGCCTGCTGCGCCTGCAGCTGGACCTGGGGGGCGAGACGCGCCAGGTGGTGGCCGGGATCGCCGCCCACTATGACCCGGCGGCGCTCGTCGGGCGGCGCGTGGTGGTCGTCGCCAACCTGAAGCCGGCGGTCATCAGGGGGCAGGAATCGCGCGGCATGGTCCTGGCCGCCGTGGACGGCGACCGGGTCAGCCTCCTTGGCCCCGACCAGCCTGTCGCGCTGGGGTCCAAGGTGCGCTAGGCGCACGCCGGCCGGCCGGGCCCGGGCGGGGGCCGGCCGGGGGTGCGTTGAGGGGAGTGACGATGGCTTTGCCAAGTGACGGCGCGGAGAGCCTAAAACCAGCGACTGGACCGGGGGGCGAGCCGGCGTGGGAGGTCGTCGACAGCCACGCGCACCTCGACTCTGGCCGGTTTCAGCCCGACCTCGACCAGGTTCTGGAGCGGGCGCGGGCGGCCCGCGTGACGCGGATCATTACCATCGGCGCCGACATCGGCTCGTCGCGGCGCGCGGTCGCCCTGGCGGCGCCGGACCGGGGCATATTCGCCGCCGTGGGCATCCACCCCCACGACGCCCGGTCGTGCGATGAGCGTGCGCTCGACGAGCTGCGACGGCTCGCCCGGCGGCCGGGCGTGGTGGCCGTCGGCGAGATCGGGCTCGACTACTATCGCGACCTGTCGCCGCGCCCTGAGCAGCGCCAGGCGCTGCGCGAGCAGCTGCGGCTGGCCGTTGAGCTCAAGCTGCCGGTGGTGATCCACGACCGCCAGGCGCACCAGGACGTCATGGACATCCTGGACGGGGAGCTCGGCGCGCCGCCGCCGGTCACGGTCGTGATGCACTGCTTCTCGGGCGGGCCCGAGCTCGCCCGCACCTGCCTGGAGCGCGGCTACTACATCTCGCTCGCCGGGCCGGTGACCTACGCCGGCGCCGCGGCCCCGCGCGAGGTGGCGCGCATCGTGCCTGCCGGGCGCCTCCTGGTGGAGACTGACTGCCCGTACCTGACTCCCGAGCCGAACCGCAAGGGGCGCAACGAGCCGGCGCTGGTGGTCGAGGTGGCGCGGTGCATCGCCGGGGCGCGGGGCGTCGACCTGGCGGCGGTGGCCGCGTCGACTACGGCGGCGGCGCGCGCCGCGTTCAACCTGCCCTAACCGTTGAATCGCCCGTGCGCCGGGCGACGCACACTAGCCGGGCGGGGCCGACCTCGCCGTGGGGTGGCTTCATTAGAGGAGGCGGCGCGCCAGATGATGTCGGCCAAGATGACAGATGCAGGGCACGCGGCCGGGGCGGCTGAGGGCGCCCCCCCGACCGCGGCTCGCGCCCCGCTCGGGGCGCGGCGGGTGCGCGACCTCCTGAACGACCTGGGGGTGCACCCCAGCAAGCGGCTGGGGCAGCACTTCCTCTGCGACCCCCGCGCCGCCGCCGCCGTGCTCGAAGCGGCCCGCCTCGGCCCGCACGACGCGGTGCTCGAGGTCGGGCCCGGCCTCGGCGCGCTGACCTACGGCCTGGTCGCGGTCGCCGGCGCCGTGGTGGCCGTGGAGGTCGACGCGCGCCTCGCCGCCGCGCTCGACGCCGCCACCCGCGACCTGCCCAACGTGCGCGTCGTGCACGGGGACGCCCTGCGCGCTGACCTGGGCGGGCTGCTCGATGGGGCCCGGCCCCTGGCCGCCGGCCCGCGGAGGCTCGTGTCAAGCCTGCCCTACTGCATCGTCGGCCCGCTCATGGCGCGGCTCCTCGACCCGGACCTGGCCCTGGAGCGCCTGGTCGTGGTCGTGCAACGCGAGGTCGCCGACCGCATCGTGGCGCAGCCAGGAACGAAGACCTACGGCCAGCTCAGCGTCCTGGCCCAGTACCATGCGCAGCCGCGAATCGTGGCGCGCCTGCCGGCGGCGGCGTTCTGGCCCCCACCCGAGGTGGCGTCGAGCATCGTCTGCCTCGACCGCCGCGCTGCGCCGCCGGTCGACGTCCCGGCCGGCCGGTTCATGACCGTCGTAGCGGCGGCCTTGAATCAGCGCCGCAAGATGCTGCTGAACGCGCTGGCGGCGTCATCGCGCCTCCGCGAGGCGTGCGGCTGCGACCGCGCGGGCGTCGCCGCCGCCCTCGCCGCCGCCGGCATCGACCCGCGCCGCAGGGGTGAGACCCTGTCCCTGGAGGAGTTCGGGCGCGTCGCGGCGGCGCTCTTCCAGCAGGGCGGCAGGTCTTGCGGCCCACAGAAACTGGCGCCCCCGTGCCGCCGGTAGTATAATGGACTTGGCATCCCCCGGTCGCGTTCGTGGAGGTGCTGGCCGTTGGTGTTCACAAGCCCGACGCGAGGCGCAATGACGTTCGACCACATGTTCGCTGACATCGTCGGCTTCATCACCGACGAGCCCAGCGAGCGCTACCGCCTCATTGTCGGCAGCGACTCGCACAGCCGCGAGGAGGTGTCTTTCGTCACGGCGGTCATCGTGCACCGCACGGGCAAGGGCGCCCGCTACTATTACCAGAAAAAGAGGCATCGCCAGATCAGCAGCCTGCGCCAGCGCATCTTCTACGAGACCTCGCTGAGCCTCGCCGTCGCCAGCCGCCTGGCCGAGAAGCTGGCGCAGAACGGCAACGCGCACCTTGACGTCGAGATCCACCTCGATGTCGGCCTGGAGGGCGAGACCAGGGACCTTATCCGCGAGGTCGTGGGCATGGTCACCGGCAGCGGCTTCGACGCCCGGATAAAGCCTGACTCCTACGGGGCGTCTAAGGTCGCCGACAAGCACACCAAGTAGCGGGGGAGACGTGGCCTTCGATCCGGGGGGTCGCCCCGGTTTTTTGTTGCGTTTGACCTATTTACTAAAAACTGGTACAATGGGGATAGGGGGAATGCGGCAGGACGAAGCGCCCTGGCCACAGGAGGTGGCAGCACGGTGGCACCGGTGGGTCTTGGCAAAGAGGCCCTCAAGCGCATCAAGGCCGACCTGGACGCGTGCGTCGGCAAGCGCGTGCACTTCCGCGTGCACCAGGGGCGGCGGCGCTTCATCGAGGGCGAGGGCGTCCTTGAGGGAACCCACCGGCACCTGTTCGTCATCCGCCTCGGCCACGCCGGCGCATTCACCTCGCGCGTATCTTACAGCTACGCCGACATTCTGACGCGGACGGTGGAGGTCGCCGTCGAGTCCAAGGAGTACCCCGCTCACGCGCCACCGATAGGCAACGCGCATATCCGCCGTCGCCGGCCGTGAACACTATGGCCGGCGATGTTCTGCGGTGCGGGGGGTGAGCGGGTGGGCGAGAAGGTGCGCGGGCGGCTGGTGATCATCGGCGGCCGCGAGGACATGGACGGCCCGTGCACCATCCTGCGCGAGGTCGCCCGCGCCGCCGGCGGTCGCGACGCCCGCATCCTTGTGGTCGGGGCGGCGGCGGCCGACCCCGTCACCCAGACCAGGTCATACTGCGACGCGTTCGCCCGCCTCGGCGCCGGGTCGGCTGAGCCCCTGGTCGTCACCGGCCGCGAGGATGCGGCCACGGCCGGGGCGCGCGATGCCGTGGAGCGGGCGACGGCGGTGTTCTTCACCGGCGGCGACCAGCTGCGCCTCACCAGCGTGCTGGGCGGCACCCCATTCTACCGCGCGCTGCAGCGCCGCTACAGCGAGGGCCTGCTGGTGGCGGGCACCAGCGCCGGCGCCGCCGTCATGAGCGACACGATGATCGTCGCCGGCCCCGACGACGACTCGCCCAAGAAGTGCACGACCAAGATGGCGCCCGGCCTGGGCCTGCTGGAGGAGGTGGTCATCGACCAGCACTTCGCCGAGCGCGGCCGGCTGGGGCGCCTCCTGAGCGCCATCGCCCAGAACCCCTACGTGCTGGGCGTGGGCATCGACGAGGACACCGCCGTCGTCGTCAGCCCGGACGCGCGCTTTTTCGTCATCGGGTCGCAGACAGTCACCGTCCTGGATGGCCGCGACATCACGCTCACCAACGCCTCCGAGCAGGCCCCCGACGACCCCCTGGCGCTGGCGGATGTGCGGCTGCACGTCCTGCCCACCGGCTACGGCTTCGACCTGCGCCAGCGGCGCCCGGTGCCACCCGCTCGCGCATAGGCGCCCAAAGCGGCGGGGAACCTACTGGTGCCCCGCCGGGGTCCCGAGTCCCCCGCCGCCCCACGGGGAGAGGAGGATAGGGGATGCGGGTCGTGGACATCCGGGCCTTTGACGGCCGCAATGTCTTCAGTCACCGCCCCGCAGTGGCCATTACGCTCGACCTCGGCCCCCTCGCCCGCTCCACCACCGCCCACCTCGACGGCTTCGCGCCCGCGCTTCTCGGCGCCCTGCCCTCCCTGGCCGCGCACCGCTGCGCCCTCGGTCGCCCGGGGGGCTTCGTGACGCGCCTCAACGAGGGCACCCTGCTCGGCCACGTCGTCGAGCACGTGGCGCTTGAGCTGCAGACTCTGGCCGGGTCGCCCGTCAGCTTCGGCAAGACAAGGCAGGCGGACGCCCCCGGCGCGTACCTGGTGGTCATCGAGTGCCCGTCGAGCGAGGTCGGGCTTTACGCCGGCCGCGCCGCGGTGGACCTGGTCGAGGCGCTGGCCGCGGGGCAGACCCGCTGGGACGTGGACGGCACGGTGAAGGAGCTCAGGCGGCTGGCGGCGGCGGCGGCGCTGGGGCCCAGCACGGCGGCCATCCGCGACGCCGCCCTGGCGCGCGGCATCCCCGTCACGCGGCTGTCGGGGGGCAGCCTGCTGATGCTCGGCATGGGCGTCCACCAGCGCCGCGTCCAGGCGACGCTCACCGACCGCACCTCCTGCGTCGCCGCCGACATCGCCGGCGACAAGGCCCTGGCCAAGCAGCTCCTGGCCGCGGCGGGCATCCCTGTTCCCGAGGGCTTCGTGGTCACCAGCGCCGAGGAGGCGGTGGCCGTGGCGCAGGCGCTGGGGGCGGCGGTGGCGATAAAGCCGTTCGACGGCAACCAGGGCAAGGGCGTGACCCTCAGCCTCAGCGAGCCGGGCGAGGTCCGGGCGGCCTTCGACCTCGCCCGCGCCTACAGCGTGAAGGTCATCGTCGAGCGCTTCGTGCCCGGCCGGCACTTCCGCGTGCTGGTGGTCGGCGACGAGGCGGTCGCCGCCGCCGAGCGCATCCCGGCGCGGGTTGTCGGCGACGGCCGGCGCAGCGTGCGCGAGCTCATCGAGGCGGCGAACGCCGACCCACGGCGCGGCCGCGGCCACGAGAAGCAGCTGACCCGCATCCACGTTGACGCCGTGGTCCACGTGGTGCTGGCCCGCCAGAACATGACCCTTGACTACGTCCCGCCGCCGGGCGTGGTCGTTTTCTTGCGCCAGAACGCCAATCTCAGCACGGGCGGCACCTCGGTCGACGCCACCGACGAGCTGCACCCGGCCAACGCCGCCCTCGCCGTGCGCGCGGCGCGGGTCGTGGGGCTTGACGTGGCGGGCATCGACATCGTGACGCCGTCCATCGCCGTCCCCGTCCGCCAGGCGGGCGGGGCGGTGGTCGAGGTCAACGCCGCGCCGGGGATCCGCATGCACCACTACCCGGAGAGCGGGCGCCCGAGCGACGCGGCGGGGGCGATCGTGCGCCACCTGTTCCCGGCCGGCGCGCCGGCGCGGGTGCCGGTGGTGGCGATCACCGGCACCAATGGCAAGACGACGACGGCCCGGCTGGTCGCCCACGTCCTCGCCCGCCACGGCCTGTGCGTCGGGCTGGCCACCACCGACGGGGTGTCCATCGGCGGCGAGGCGATCCTTGACGGCGACTACGCCGGCGCCCAGGGGGCGCGGGCGGTGCTGCAGGACCGCGCCGTAGAGGCCGCCGTCCTGGAAACGGCGCGCGGCGGCATCATCCGGCACGGGCTGGGCTTTGACTGGTGCGACGTCGGGGCGGTGCTCAATGTGGCCGGCGACCACGTGGGGCAGGACAATGTGCGCTCGCTGGAGGACCTGGCGCACGTCAAGTCGCTGGTTGTGGAGACGGTGAAGGGCGGCGGCTTTGCGGTCCTGAACGCCGACGACCCACTGGTGGCGGCGATGGCCGGGCGCGGCCGCGGCACGCCCGTGTACTTCTCGCTGAACGGGGGCGGCGCCCAGCCCGGCTCCCTGGTCGGGCGCCACACGGCGCGGGGCGGCATGGCGCTCCTGGCCGTGAATGGGGACCTGGTGGTGCGCGACGCGGGGGATGAGTTCGCGCTGGTGGCGGCGGCGAACGTCCCGCTCACCTACGGCGGGCACTGCCGGGCGAACGTGGCCAATGTGCTGGCGGCGGCGGCCATCTGCCTCGCCCTGAGCATCCCGCGCCACGAGGTCGCCGACGCGCTTTGTGCCTTTGACCCCGACGCCGGCAACCCGGGGCGCTTCAACGTGTACCGGGTGGGCGCCGTGACCGTCCTCGTCGACTACGGGCACAACGTGGCGGCGTGGGCTGAGGCCGCGGACTTCGCGCGGCTTCTTGCTGGGGGCGGGCGAGTCGTGGCGGTGGTGGGCGTGCCCGGCGACCGCAGCGATGATGCCATTGTAGCGGCGGGGCGCATGGCCGCGGGCCGCTTTGACCGCCTGTTCCTCAAGGAGGACGTCGACCGCCGCGGCCGGCCGCCGGGCGCCGTGGCAGCCCTGCTGCGGCGGGGGGCGGAGGAAGCGGGGCTGCCGGCTGGTATGCCGGCGAGCCGGTCGCCGGGTGTTGAAGAAGTCAAACCAGCCAAGGGGGTTGAAGAGGCGTCCCACGACGCCGAGGCGCTCGAGCGGGCGCTGAAGGAAGCCCAGCCCGGTGATACCATTGTTGTGTTCTACGACAAGCACCAGGCGGTAGGAGAGTCACTGCAGCGGCTTGGAGCTGTGCCCGTGGGCGCCGCTTGCGCGGCGGCGCTAGCCAATGGCACACCGCCGGCGCGACTGATTGAGGTGCTCACGCAGCCAGTTGTGACGGGTGAGACCCGGGCCGGAGCGCCCGCCGCCGCCCCGCCCTGAGGGGTGCCGCGTTCCCCCAGGCATCAGCCACAGTCGCTGTCCGGAGGCAGGGTTTCCGCGGTATGCTGGTAGCAGGTCGAGAGGCGGGAGGGTCGGGAGGGCAGGCGAGAAGCTGGTTGCGCGAGCACGCCCAAGGGTCAGACATGCCTCCTGCGAGTCAGTCCCGCCACATTACTTGCCAAACCCAGAGTACATGGCATATAATGGTGGTGGCCGACAAAGGAGGGATCCTATTGAGCGGATCACGGGGGGCGGTTCGCAGAGTTGCCTGGATGTTCATGCTGACATTGTCGTCGGTTCTGGTCATTACTGCGGGCAGGCCCGCTCAAGCCACCACCTCACAGTACAGGTGGTACGCAGGCACTGAGGCAACGGCAACGAAGTACGGTGTCAAGGCCACAGTAACCGTGCCGGCCACAAGGCCCTACGTACCACTAGGGGAGTCTTCTCAGGAGTGGGTGACGGTCGACAATCACGCTGAAGCTTGGGTGCAGACGGGGTGGTTCGTAGGCCCCGCTAACGGCATATACTACAACTCGCCCACAGCATACATCGAGTCGGGCACCTACCCGGACAGCGAGATAAGAGCCTACGGACCTGTTGCCCTCAACTCCTCTCACACATTCCAGATAGACTGGTCTTCATCATTCCTTGCCTGGCGCGTACTTATCGACAGCGCAAACAAGGGCTACTTCAACGGGGGAGCAATGAACGCCCCTCAGTGGATATCCGCGAAGGGTGAAACGACCAATAGCAGTTGCACGATGGGGCGCTCGAGGTTCAATCCCGTTAAGTACGCCAACTCAAGCCTGGTATGGTACAGTTTCAGCTCTGCTTACCCATTGGAGGCAGACTCGCCCTACCACGTTTCCGGGTACCCGTACAACTTCGAGAACTGGGGTCCCTAGCGGAAGGGGTGAGGATGCGTTGACGAGAGGTCGTGATTCCGTGGCACGTTGGCGGTCGCGATTGGGTTTGATCCTAGCGTGTTTGGTGCTGTGTCTTGGTTTGGCGGGGCTCACGCTCTCCAGAGGTCCAATTGCTGCCGAACCGCCGGTGGCGGGTGAGCCCGCGTTGATGGGCGATACGGAGCTGGGGGTATACCTCCACGCCTATCTTGCCAGTCGGGGCATTCCCGTAGTTGCCGTCACCGTTAGCGGTGAGGGATCAAGTGCCAGGGAGGCATCAATCGCCCTGGAGACGGAAAGCATTGAGGCAATCAACTCTGACCTGGACCGGGTGATGGGCAATACCGCCCATGCTGTCTATGTAGTAGTTGACGAACGGGGGACCAACCTGGATTTTTACTCAGTCGTGCTTACGGACAAGGCGGGCACGGAACTCCTGACCCTTAGAGTCGACATCAACAACAAGATCAGCCGTAGCCACCAGGATCCTCGGCTGTCCCCGTTATGGCTTTCCCCGCCCCCAAACGTCTTGAAGTGGTGGTCGGAGACATACGGCAACTGACCCGACGGCACGCTTGATTGCCTGGACGGGCCCTGGCGTTCCTGGACTGCCGGTGCCCGTTTCTCTTGTGCACGCAGTTCTGACAGGGCACCCCTCACCTCGCTCTGAAAACCGCTCAGGGCCTCTTTGAGGTCCTGAAGGTCAGTCCGCGCCAGCCCATCTACGTACGCCCGCCCAACGCCCTCACCTCCCTCCGCTGCTGCCCTCGGGCTCGGCGGCGGCGCACGCAGGCGGGGAAACGGTGCAGGAAAACCCCCGCCCCGGCAGAAACTAACGGGGGAGGGGGTGGCGGGTTGCTGCACCAATGGGCGGAGCTGGCGCCGGCCAAGGTCAACCTCTTCCTGCAGGTCCTGGGGCCGCGTCCCGACGGCTACCACGACCTCGTCTCGGTGATGACCACCGTCGGCCTGTGCGACGCAGTGGCGGTGGAGCCCGTCGAGTCCACGCCCGATGTCCCTGATGCCGGAGTCACGGTGTTCTGCGCGTTTCCTGATGTGCCCGGGGGCGCCGAGAACATCTGCCACGCCGCCGCGCACGCCCTGTGGCGCGACGCGGCCCAGAGGCACGGCGATGACGGCCGGGCGGTGCCATCGGTCTACATCAGGGTGAAGAAGCGCATCCCGGTGGGGGCGGGGCTGGGCGGGGGCAGCGCCGACGCGGCGGCGGCCCTGCGCGCCCTGAACCGCATGTGGCGGCTGGGTTACGATGCCGGGGCGCTGCGCCGCGTCGCGGTCGCCCTCGGCTCCGACGTGCCGTTCTGCGTCCGGGGCGGGGCGGCGGTGGTCGTGGGCCGCGGCGAAGAACTGCGCGAGTTCGGGCCGTGCGCCCCGTTCTGGGTGGCGATCATCGACCCCGGCTTCGCTGTGGCCACCGCCGACGCGTACCGCTGGCTCGACGAGTGGCGGCGTGGCGGCCGGCAGGCGGGTGCCGCTGGTGCCGCCGCAGCCGACATGGACCGCGCCGCCGCCGAGGCCGCGGCGTGGCGCGTCGCCACCGCGCTGGCGCGCGGCGACCTCGCCGTCCTGGCCCAGAGCGCCAGGAACTCCTTCCAGCCCGCCCTCGAGGCGCGCTTCCCCGCCCTGCGCCGCATCCGCGAGGCCGCCACCACGCGTGCCGCCACGGCCATGCTCACCGGCAGCGGGGCCGCCGTCGTCGCCGTGGCCCGCGACCGCCGCACGGCCCTCGCCGCCGCCCGCGCGGCGACGGCGACGGGCCTGGTGCGGCGCTTCTGGGTCGCCCCGTATCGCCCCCCCGCCAAGCGTTGATATGCGCGGGAGGAATTGGGTCACAGTGGGGCGAACTCTTTCGCAACCAGCGGAGGGGGGAAGCATGTGAACACAGTCAAGGTGGGCGCGGTGCTTCTGGCCGGCGCCCCGAACGAGGGGCGCCTTAAGGATGTGAGCCCGGCGCCATATGAGGCGCTGGTCGAGGTCGGCGGGCGGCCGATGATCGAGTATGTCGTGGATGCCCTTCTTGACGCCAAGAGCATTGGCGAAATCGTGGTCCTCGGGCCGGAGGCCGAGCTCAAGGCCGTCCTGGGCGCACGGCCGGTCAAGGTGGTGCCGGCCGAGGGGACGATCATCGGCAACGTGCTGCGCGGGCTCGACGCCCTCCCCGACGGCGACGGGCGCGTGCTCGTGGCCTCCTCTGACACGCCGCTCGTCACCGGCGCGGTCATCGACGGCCTCGTGGACCTGTGCAGCCAGCGCGACGGCGACCTCTACTACCCCGTCTGCGACCGGAAGGTGTGCGAAGAGCGTTTCCCGGGCATGAAGCGCACGTACATCCCCCTGCGCGAGGGGACGTACACCGGCGGGAACATCCTCATGTTCAACGGCGCCGTCCTCAGGCGCTGCGCCGCCGCCGCGGCGAAGTTCGTCGCCCAGCGCAAGAGCCCCGTCGGGCTGGCGTCCCTGCTGGGCCTGGGGTTCATCATCAACCTGCTGCTGAAGCGCCTGACCATCGCCGGGCTGGAGAGGAAGATATCGCGCATGTTCGACCTGGTGGGCGTGGCCGTCGTCTGCCCCTTCCCCGAGATCGGCGTTGACGTCGACAAGCCGTCGGACCTCGACCTGGTGCAGGGCATCCTGGGCGGCGGGACGGCGGCGGGCAGGGGCTAGCGTGAGCGGCGGCGCCGCGCGGGGGGTTGAGCTGACTTGGGGAGCCTGGGACGGGCGGGCCGCGTCGCCCTGATCGCGAAGGCGCTCTTGGACCGGCCGGGCCGGCTGTTTCCGCTTGGCGAGTTCGCCGCCGAGTTCGACGCGGCGCGCTCCACCATCTGCGAGGATGTCGCGTCGATCCGCGAGGCGTTCGCCGGGGCGGGCCTGGGCCGCATTGAAGCCACGACGGGCGCGGCGGGGGGCGTGCGCTACCTGCCGCGCCTGGCGCGCGAGAGGGTGCTGGCGCTGGTCGACGACCTGATCCGCGCCCTCGCGACGCCCGACCGCATCGTCCCCGGCGGGTTCCTGTACAGCTCCGACGTCATCTTCTCGCCGCGCTGGGCGGGGCCCATCGGCGAGGCGTTCGCGACCATGTTCGCCGCATCCGGCGCCGACTACGTGGTGACGGTGGAGGCGAAGGGCATCCCCATCGCGCTCATGACGGCGCGCGCGCTGGGCGTGCCGCTCGTCATACTGCGCCGCAACGCTGTGGCCAGCGAGGGCTCGGCGGTGAGCATCAACTACGCCTCCGGCTCCAGGCAGCGCATCCAGACGATGTCACTGCCCAGGCGCGCCCTGCCCCTGGGCGCGAAGGCCGTGCTGGTGGACGACTTCATGCGCGGCGGCGGGACGGCCCACGGGGCGCGCGACCTTCTGGCCGAGTTCAATGCCACAATTGTCGCGACGGGTGTAGTGATCGAGACCGCCCAGCCTGCGAGCAAGCTCGTCTCAGACTACGTGGCGCTCCTGCTCCTGGAGGACCTCGACCCTGAGGGCGGCCGCATCACGCTCAGGCCCAGCCCACGCCTGGCGACGTGCCCCGGGCTGGGCGAGGGGTGACCTGCGTGGCGCCAGCAGCGGGCGGGGGTCTGCCGTGCTTCGTCTCCTGGAGCGGCGGCAAGGACTGCTGCCTGGCGCTGTGGCGGGCCAGGCGCGCCGGGCTTGACGTCAAGTACCTCCTTACCACGTACTCCCGCTCCACCGGCCACACGATGGGCCACGGCTTCCCCCTCGGCTTGGTGCGCCTGCAGGCGGAAAGCCTGGGCGCGGAGCTGGTCGCGGTCAAGACGGAGTGGCGGGAGTACGAGGCCGATTTCAAAGCAGCGCTGGGCGCCCTGGACGAGCGCGGCGTGATGGCGGGCGTGTACGGCGACGTTGACCTCGCCGCGCACCGCGAGTGGGTCGAGCGCGTCACGCGCGACGCCGGGCTCACCGCGCACCTGCCCCTGTGGGGCGAGGACCAGCGCGCCCTGCTGCGCGAGTTCGTGGCCGCGGGCTTTGAGGCGATCATCGTCGCCGCCCGCGCCGACCTCGGCCTGAGCTGGCTGGGCCGGGCCCTGGACGAGCGCTGCGCGGGCGAGCTGGAGCGCGCCCTGGGCGAGCGCGACCTGTCCCCGTCGGGCGAGGGCGGCGAGTACCACACGCTGGTCATCGGCGGGCCGGGCTTCAGCCGGCGCCTGGAAGTCCAGGAGGCCGTCCCCGTCCTGCGCCGCCACGACTGGGTCCTGGGCATCAGGCGGTTTGGGCTGGAGGGTTGAGCACCGGCTTCTGAAGCAGAGGGAGGACCATCATGTCGAGATAATTATCCGCGAGTTCGAGGTGCTGTTCTCGCTGCCGAGGAAGGCCTGAGCGTGCCGCGGGGGAACGCCCCAAGTATTCAGCTGGTCACGACTGCTTTCCAGCAGGAAACCGGGCCGGCGGTGTAAAATAATCCCTCCTTGCCAGGTTCAGCCCGCGCCCCCGCCCCGCGCCGAGCGGGGCGAACACCACGAGGAGGCACCGCAGCGTCCATGAACATCACCGACGTCCGCATCCGCCGCGTCCCCGGCCCCAGCCGCACCAAGGCCACCGCTTCAGTGACGCTCGAGGGCGAGTTCGTCGTGCACGAGGTACGCGTGGTCGAGGGCAGGGACGGCCTGTTCGTGTCCATGCCCAGCCGGCGCATGCAGGACGGGGAGTTCCGCGACATCGCACATCCAATCACGGCCACGGCGCGCGAGCAGATCCAGGCCGCCGTGCTCGGGGCGTACGAGAAGCGGGACGAGAGGGAGAGAGCGGACCGGGTAGCGGAGGTATAGGCGGCGTATTGCCGGCGCACAGGCGGCAGTAACGGGCGGCCGGGGACCCAAATCCCCGGCCGCTTCACTTTGGCGAGCCCCAGGGGCCCCTGGCTAGTTTCTGGGGCCCCCGGCCAACCCTTCGCCACAGCTTGACATCCGCAGCCATATCCATGTATTATTTTGGCGAGACCGCTCGCTCAGGGCGTGCAGTGCCGCTTTAGCGCGAGGCGGTCCAGGCGCATACGTGACGCGCGTTCCTGCGGTGGGGGACGCTTGTTCGATGTCCGGGGTGGCGGGCCGGGCGTCACTCGCTTGTCTCGCCGGCCAAGTCGGTGGGAGGAGGTGACGATTGAATGGGAAAGGTCACATACGACGCTGACGAGCAGCGCATCCTGCGGGCGGCGTTCCAGCAGAGCTTCGAGGCTGCGGGCGGCAAGCGGAGCACGATCTTCAAGGGCATTGGTGACTGCTCGTGCTCAGGGTGTTCCTGCCCCCCTGACAAGGGGAACATCTGTGACGCCGCCACCATGGTGGGTTACTCCGGCGGCTACTACGGCGCCCTGAGCGTACATGTAGGCGCGCAATGACCAGGCGGACGACCGGGGCGGCCCCCACCGCCCCCAAACCCCGCGCGGGCGCCGTGGCAGGCCGGGCGGCTGCCGCGCCCGCCCTTGCCGCGCGCACGATGCCCGTGTACCGCGTCGTGCGGCGTGGCGAGCGGGCCTTCCTGTACTCCGCGGCGACGGACCAGGTCTACCCGCTCGCCGCGGAGGCCCTGGCGGCCATCGAGCGCGCAGGGCTCGACGGCGAGAGGCTGCGCGAGATGGAGCTGGCCGCGGGCGCCGCGCCCTTCGGGCTGCCCCCGCCGCCCGGCCGGGACGCCGTCCGCGCCGAGGTCGAGGACGGCCTCGGGCACAAGGTACAGCAGATCGTCCTCGCGGTGACCGAGAGCTGCAACCTTTCGTGCCAGTACTGCGTGTACTCGGGCAACTTCAGCGGCCCGCGCAAGCGCTCGCCGGCGCGCATGGCGTGGCCCGTGGCCCGGAAGGCCATCGACCACCTGTTGCGCAGCTGCAGCGAGTCGCCCATGGCGCCGGCGCTGGCCTTTTACGGCGGCGAGCCGCTTCTGGAGCTGGAACTCCTGCGGCGCTGCGCCGGCTACGCCCGCGAGCGCTCGGGCGGCGCGGCGCGCTTCGTCATCACCACCAACGGCACGCTGCTCGATGGCCGGGCCCGCGCCTTCCTGAGGGAATACGACTTCACGGTGCTGGTGTCGCTCGACGGCCCGGCCGAGGTCCACGACCGCCGCCGCCGCGACGCGCACGGCCGGCCGACCTTCGCCCGCATCATGGCGAACCTCGCGGCGCTCAAGGACGAGGCGCCGGCGTACTTCCCTGACCGCGTGCGCTTCTCCGTGGTGCTCGCGCCGCCCGTCGACTACACCCTCCTGGACCGCTTCTTCAACGACACCGGCGCGCCGTGCGTGGTCAGCCCCCTTGACAGCTACGGCCTGCGCACGCACTGGCACCTGCGCTGGCCGCCGCCCGATTTCGAGGTCCTGGCGGCGGCGCTGGAGCGCGACTGCCGTTCGAACGCCGGCGCCGAGCTGTGGCGGCGCTTCTCCGTCGGCCTGCTCGGCCCGTCGCTGCGCCGGCTCCAGAGCCGGTGCCAGCGCCCGCCCACCGCCTTCAGCCGCCTCGGGCAGTGCATCCCGGGCGTACGCAAGGTGCTCATCGACCCGCGCGGCGACATGTACCCGTGTGAGAAGGCCGAGGGCGGCCCGGACGTGCTCATCGGCCACGTCGACCGCGGCGTCAGCGCCGACGCCGTCGAACGCCTGCTCCAGCGCTTCGCGCGCACCGTCGCCCACCGTTGCGGCGACTGCTGGATGCGCCTCATGTGCAGCGCTTGCCTTTCCGACCTGATCCACGGCGGGCGGTTCGTGCCGCGCAAGATGCGCCTGAGGTGCGCGGCGCGCCGCCGGGCGCAGGCCGACGTCCTCGGGCTCTACGCCGCCATGCTGGCGCAAGACCCGCACGCCCTGGACTTCCTGCCCGCGGCCTTCCCGTGGGGGTAGCACCACAGCCGCCACCGTCTAGGACGGATAAGCCAGCGGCATAGCACCCTAATACACGGGTCAAGAAAATCCATGCCATTCTTGAGCAGGAAGATCGCACTCCGGCAGAGAATGGCATCCACATCAGAGTGTGGCAGTAGGGCTGCTCTTGACTTGGACGCGTGAACGTGGACGGTAATGCCGCTCATGGACCCTCCGTCAGCGCTGACCCGGGTTCCCGGTCCCGCTCGCTGGGGGCACTGCTTCTGTTCCTAGCAGCGTTCAGTGGCATGGTGCTCGCTGGCTGTTCGACCAGAAGGTCGGCGCCAATGGTGCCTGGGGAAATCTGGGTTGACTTAACGTAGACGCGGTAGACCCCGAGAGTCGGACGCTATTCATAAGCCAACTCTTCAACGAGCCGGACGACATCCCCGTGAGCACCCGAATCTCGGTGCGCAAGGACGCGGTCATCGTATTCTACGAGGCTTTCCTGACGTCGGAAGGCGAGGAACTGAGGCAAACGGAACGCAGAGGGCAACTTAGCCAATTGGCGCCTGGACAGCATGGCGGCCTCATTCTAGACAGACAGAAAGAGGTCAGGTTCATCGGTATTCACGAGGGTTTTGTGGTCGTTCCGGGGGACAAGCGTTGAGATCCCGAGTAGCGACCATATCCTGGAGATGAACCGAAGGGGGCGGTCGTGTGGGAACGCATAGTCGGCCAAAGCGAAAGGAGACTCTGCCACGCAGGATGTGGGCATGGCTCGCGAAGGTGACGCCCCCGTCAGCGCGGTTCCTCCTGCAGTCCCTCATCGCGGCTTTGCTGATCGGAATCGCCTGCTGGCATGGCCTGCATGCAAACGAATTTGCCCTCGACTGGCCGATGATCGTGCTCCTGTTATCTGCCGTCATCGTCGTCACGCTTCTCCCCGTAATTGCCGAGAAGTTGAGGGCCATGAAGAGCTTCAAGGCTTTCGACACGGAGATGGTGTTTGGTTTCCAGGACACGGTCGATGGCGCATTGTGGCAGTTCCAGACCATGCTACTCGAAGGCAAGGCCCCGATCATTGAGCTCGGCGGGAGGAAGCGGTTCCTTGGAGGAGGCAGGGGGAAACCCCTGGCTTTCGACCTACTTGCAGGCCAGGCCGCAACCGCCAAGCCAGGCGCGGGCGAGGTCTCAACCGTCGAACCGACGGAAGGCATGATCCGGGCCGCTGTCCCTGACCTTGCGCTCGAGACGTCGATCTGGGAGCTTGCAGCCGTGGACAAACGCTCAGGCTTCCTGCGTCTGGCGGCGGAGATTGAGAAGGAGCTCTTCCGGCTGCGCGATGCCCACGTCCCCGGCGAGGGGACGGCGCCAACAACGTTGCGCGAGCTCGTTACGGTCCTGGAGGCGCAGAACATTCTGCCGCCGCAGGCTGCTAAGGCGGTTCACATGTTGCCAGACATCCGGAACGCCATGGTTCATCTGCGACCCCGGGAACTCGATGCTGGCGTTGGCAGCGTCATAGACAGCGGTATGGACCTGCTCCGGCTGCTGAAGGCACTTCCACGCCCGGAGGGTGCCTGACGCGAACGTTCCTGAGTTGACCGGCACTTGTTCTTTCCGGGAGAGGTGCCGCGATGGTGAAGGTACGCATCGGAGACATCTTCAAATCCCAATCCCAGACCCTTGTCAACACAGTCAACTGCGTCGGTGTCATGGGCAAGGGGCTGGCGCTGGAGTTCAAGAGGCGCTTCCCCGACATGTACGATGACTATGTCCGGCGTTGTCGGGCCGGCGAGGTCAAGCTTGGCAAGCCCTACCTGTACCGCGCACTCACGCTGCCGTGGGTGCTCAACTTCCCGACAAAGGGTCACTGGCGTTCGGTTGCTCGTCTGGCCGACATCATTCGCGGCCTGGAGTACCTTGAGGGCCACTATCGCGAAGGGGGCATTACCTCGCTGGTAGTGCCCGCTCTTGGGTGCGGGCTGGGGCACGTCGAGTGGCGTGTGGTTGGCCCAACCCTCTGCCGCCATCTCAACCGCCTAGACATCCCCGCGGAGCTGTACGCCCCGCCCGGGACGCCAGGAGATGAGCTTCAGCTGATATTTCTGGAACAAGGACGACCAGGGGCGTGATTGTGACGCCCCCCGCGCCCTGCCCCGCCCGCCCGCAAAACCCTCCCCCCGGGGCCCCACATGCAGGAACTCCCCCCCATCCATGGAAGCCTATCCTTGCCCGGCTGGGAGGGGGAGATCCGCCCCCTGCAGAGAATAGGGAAAGGTGGACCAGACTGAAGGGGGGAGGGCACAGTATGGCCCGGAGCTGGCCGCGCCCGCCGGCGGTGGTCGTCTTGGCCGCCGGGCAGGGCACGCGCATGAAGTCGAGTATGGCCAAGGTCCTTCACCCCGTCGGCGGGCGGCCGATGGGCGCTCGGCTCCTCGGGGAGCTTGCCGCCCTTGCGCCGGCGCGCATCATCGTCGTCGTCGGCTACCAGGCTGAGGCGGTGCGGGCGGCTTTGGGGGCCGGCGCCGGCCCCGGCGCGAGCTGCGGCGCCGGCCCCGCCGTCAGCTTCGTCGTCCAGGAGGAGCAGCGCGGCACGGGGCACGCCGTCCTGGCGGCGGCCGACGAGCTTGCGGGGCACGACGGGCCGGTGGTGGTGGTGAATGGCGACCTGCCGCTTCTGGGGCAAGATGATGTCGCCGAGCTGATCGACACCTGGCAGGAGAGCGGCGCACCGGCCGTGCTGCTCACGGTCGAGGTCGAGGAACCGGGTCGGCTCGGCCGCATCGTGCGCGACGAGCGCGGCCGCGTCGCACGCATCGTCGAGGCCGCCGACGCCACGCCGCGGGAGATGGGCATTGGCGAGATAAACGTTGGGGCGTACTGCTTCACGCCGGCGGCGCTGTTCGATGCCCTGCGGCGCGTCAAGCCGTCGCGTGACAAGGGCGAGTACTACCTGGTGGACGTGGTCGAGCTTCTGGTGCGCGACGGCCAAAGAGTGCTGGGCGTGCGCGGCCGGCGGCCGGAGCGCCTCCTGAGCGTGAACAGCCGCGCCGAGCTGGCCGCCGCCGAGGCGGCGCTGCGCAAGCTGACCCTGGAACGACTCATGGCCGGCGGCGTGACGGTCATCGACCCGGCGACGACGCTGGTCGAGCCCGAGGTCGAAGCCGCCCCCGACGTGACGATAGGGCCGTTCACGATCATCCGCGGCCGGTCGCGGCTCCTTGAGGGGTGCGAGGTCGGGCCGGGCGCCGTCCTGATCAACTCGACCGTCGGCCGCGGCGCGCGCGTCGTCGCGTCGTACATCGAAGACAGCGTCATCGGCGACGAGGCCACGGTGGGGCCATACTCCCACCTGCGGCCCAACACGACCCTCGAATCCAGGGTCAAGGTCGGCAACTTCGCCGAGCTCAAGAACAGCGTCGTCAAGCGCGGCGCGAAGGTGTCCCACCACAGCTACATCGGCGACACCGATGTCGGCGCGAAGGTCAACATCGGCGCCGGGACGGTGACGGTCAACTACGACGGCGCCAAAAAGCACCGCACGGTGATCGGCGACGGGGCGTTCATCGGCTGCAACGCGAACCTCATCGCCCCGGTGACCGTCGGCGAAGGGGCGTACGTGGCCGCCGGTTCGACGATCACGGCCGAGGTGCCGGGCGGGGCGCTGGGCGTGGCCCGGGCGCGCCAAGAGAACAAGCCCGGCTGGGTGGAGCAACGGCGGCAGCGGCTGGAGGAGGAGAAGCGGCTGGCCCAGGAGCGGCCCCCTGAGAAGCGTCCGTCCAAGTAGGCGACCGGATTCAATCAGGCCCGAGTACGGGCGAACGGGGAGGTTGGGACAAGCCCGCCACTGGGTCCGGTGGAGGAGGGGTTCTGGTGCCAGAGTACAGGGACGAGGAGCTGAAGATATTCAGCGGCACGGCCAACCCGGCGCTGGCGGCGGAGATCGCCGACCACCTGGGCGTGCCGGTCGGGAACGTGGAGCTGGGGCGGTTCTCGAACGGCGAGGTCAAGTTCACGATCAACGAGAACGTACGCGGCAGCGACGTGTTCATCGTGCAGCCGACGAGCTCGCCGGGCAACGAGACGCTGATGGAGCTCCTGATCATGCTTGACGCCTTCAAGCGCGCCTCGCCGCGGCGCATCACCGCCGTCGTCCCGTACTACGGCTACGCGCGGCAGGACCGCAAGACGCGCGGCCGCGAGCCGATCACGGCCAAGCTCGTCGCCAACCTCATCACCGTCGCCGGCGCGCAGCGGCTCCTGACGGTCGACCTGCACGCCGGGCAGATACAGGGCTTCTTCGACATCCCCGTCGACCACCTCTCGGGCATCCCCATCCTGGCCGAGTACATACGCCAGAAAGACATTCCGGACATGGTCGTCGTGTCGCCGGATGCCGGCGGCGTGGCGCGGGCGCGAGACATGGCCGCCGAGGTCAGCGCCTCCATAGCCATTATCGACAAGCGCCGCCCCGTGCCCAACGTCGCCGAAGTGGCCAACATCATCGGCCAGGTGCGGGGCAAGGCGGCGATCATCGTCGACGACCTGATCGACACCGCCGGCAGCGTGGTCGAGTCGGCGCATGCCCTCCTCGAACGCGGCGCGCGCGAGGTGTACGTGTGCTGCACCCACGCCGTGATGTCCGGGCCGGCCCCGCAGAACGTCGGGAAGTCGGACATAAAAGAGCTCGTCGTGACCAACACCATCCCGCTGACGCCCGCCCAGCTGTGCGAGAAGGTCCACGTGCTGTCCATCGCCGCGCTCCTCGGCGACGCCATCGAGCGCATCCACGAGGACCGGTCGGTGAGCATGCTGTTCCGGAAGGCTGACGAGAGGACCTGACCTGAACGACGTCACCCGGACGACATGCTTTGACAACGCCCCGCCGGCGCGCTATGATAGGATTCAGGGCGGCGTCGGGGCGACCGGCGGCCCCGGGGCGCGGGCACCGTTTCTGAACGAAGGAGAGGTGGGCCATGGAGGAACTGGAGCTTCAGGCCGAGGTCCGCGGCACGGGCAAGGGCCTGGCGCATCTCCTGCGCCGCGGCGGCCTTCTGCCGGCCGTGCTTTACGGCCACGGCACGGACAACCTCGCGCTCAGCATCGCGGAGCGGGATGTCGAGCACATCCTCGCCTCGGCGGCGGGCAAGAACGCCCTGATCCGCCTGCGCGTCAAGGGCGAGAAGGGCAAGGCCCCGCGCATCGTCATGCTCAAGGACATCCAGCGGCATCCCGTGCGCCGGAGCCCGCTGCACGTGGACCTTTACCAGGTGTCTCTCACCGAGAGCATCCACGCGCGCGTTCCGGTGCAGGTGCTCGGCGCGGACGAGGTCGAGAAGCGCGGCTTCCTGGTGCAGCACCTGCTGCACGAGGTGGAGGTCGAGTGCCTGCCGACGCAGATCCCCGATTTCGTCGCGGTGGACGTCAGCGCCCTCGACCCGGGCGACCGCATCACCGTCAGTGACATCACGCCGGGCGAGGGCGTCCGCCTGCTGGCCGAGCCGTCGGAGGTCGTGATCGCCGTGGCCGCGCCGAAGGTTGAGGAGGTACCCGTCGCGGCGCCGGTCGCCGAGGGTGCCGAGGCCGCACCGGCCGCGGCGGGCGAGCCGGGCGAGGAGAGCGCCGGTAAGGGCGCGTAGGGGCAGCGCGAAGTGCCCCGCGGCCCGCGGGGGGACGTGACTTGCACCTGGTCGTGGGGCTCGGCAATCCGGGGCCGCGCTACCGTGACACGCGGCACAACGTGGGCTTCTGGGTCGCCGAGGAGTTGGCGCGCCGCTGGTCAGTCGCGCTCAAGGCGGCGCCGCCCGGGCTCCTGGGCACCGGCAAGGTGGCCGGGGCGTCGGCGGCGATACTACTGCCGGCGACGTTCATGAACTTGAGCGGCGAGGCCGTGACCTGGGCCATGTCCCGGCTTGACCTTGAGCCCGGCGACCTCATCGTCGTTCACGACGACCTCGACCTCGATGTCGGGCGCATCCGGGTCCGCCCCGGGGGCGGTGATGGCGGGCACCTGGGGATGCGCGCCGTGCTCGACGCGGCGGGGACGGATGAGGTGGCCCGCGTGCGGGTGGGCATCGGGCGGCCGCCGCCCGAGGTCGACCCCCGCGACCACGTGCTGCTCCGGCCGCTGCCTGACGAGGCGCAGGCGCTGCGCGCGGCGGCCGCCTGTGCCGCGGATGCGGTCGAGACGGTCATCGGGTCGGGGATCGTTCGTGCCATGGAGGTCTTCAACCGTCCGTCGCAAATTCCCGGGGCGCCGTAGGCCGGCATGGGCCGGCGCGGGCCGTCCGGGGCCGCGGGGCGGCGGTCCACAGGGGGTCGGTCCCGCCGTGGCGGGCATTCTGGACCTGTTCCAAGAGGCACCCAAGTTCGCCACCCTCGTCAAGGGGATCCAGGGCGGCCTGCGCGAGCAGGCCGTCTTCGGGCTGGAGGGGGGCGCCCGCGCGTTCTTCGTCGCCTCCCTGGCCCAGGCCACCGGCCGCGCCATCCTGGTCCTGACAGCAGCCATGGACGCCGCCGCCGCCCTGGGCGGCGACCTGGAGGCGTGGCTGGGCGAGGAGCGCGCCCTCATCTTCCCGCCGCGCGACCCGTTCCCCTACGACGTGCTGGCCGCGTCCCCGGAGCTTGTCGGGCAGCGGGCGCACGCCCTGGCGGCGCTCGCCCGCCGGGCGCCGGCGCAGGCGGCGCTGGGGAACGGGACGCCCACCCAGGCGGCGGCGCGGGTCGTCATCGCCCCCGCGCCCGCGCTCATGGGCCGGCTGATGCCGCCCGGCGCCTTCCGCGCCGCGTGCCTTTCCTGCCGGCGCGGGGCGCTCTTGGACCCGGCGGCCGCCGCGCGGCACCTGGCGCAGGCGGGGTACCAGCCCGTCGATGTCGTCGACGGCGCCGGGCAGTTCGCCCGCCGCGGCGGCATTCTGGATGTGGCGCCGGTCGACGGCGGCCCGCCGCTGCGCCTGGAGTTTGCGGGCGACGAGGTCGAGTCGCTGCGGCACTTCGACCTCGAGAACCAGCTATCCACGGGCGAGGTCGCCGAGGCGTTCGTGCCGCCGGCGCGCGAGTTCGTCGCCCCGCCGGAGGACCTCGAGCCGGGGCTTGGCGCCATCCGCCGCGACCTGGAGGCGGCGGTCGAGCGGCTGCGCCGCGCCGGCCGCGCCGCCGAGGCGTCGCGCCTGAAGACGCGCGTCGAGGGCCACCTCGCCGTCCTGGCCGCCGAGCCGGCGCCGGAGACCCTGTCAAGCTACGCCGGCTACTTCTTCCCCCCGGCCACGCTCCTGGACCACCTGCCGCCCGACGCCATCGTGGTCGTGGACGACCCCGTCCGCGTGGTGGATGTCCTGCGCGGGGCGGAGAAGGACTTCAGCGAGCGCTCCGCCGAGCATCTCGACCAGGGGGCGCTCCTGGCCAACCAGGTGGCGGCCCTGGATGCCAACGCCACGTGGTCCGGGCTGCGCGCGCGCCAGGTCGTGCACCTGTCGACGCTCGCCCGCCGGCCCCCCGACGCCGACCTGCAGGGCATCGCCGACATCGCCGGCCGCGCCGCGCCGGCTTTTTTCGGGCAGTGGCGGGCGTTCTACGAGGAACTCCTGCGCTGGCGCGGGCGCGGCACGTTCGTGGTCATTGCCGCCGCCACCGCCGAGCGCGCCGCGCGCCTGGCGCGCTCCCTGCGCGAGGACGGCGTGGCGGCGCCCCACTACCCGTCGCTCGGGGCCGTGCCGCCGCGGGGCGAGGCGTGCGTCGCCCACGGGGCGCTTGAGGCCGGCTTCGAGGTGCCGGCCCTGCAGCTGGCGGTGGTGGCTGACGGCGAGGTCTTCGGCCGGCCGAAGCGCCGCCGCCGCGCCGCCATCAAGGGGCGGCCGCTCGCCGCCTACCGCGACCTCAAGGTCGGCGACTTCGTCGTCCACTCGGGCCACGGCGTCGGCTGCTACCTGGGCATCCGGCCGCTGGAGATCGAGGGCGTGCGCCGCGACTACCTGTTCATCAAGTACGCCGGCGCCGACCGGCTGTACGTGCCCATCGACCAGGTCGAGGTGGTGCAGAAGTACGTCGGCGCCGAGGGCCACGAGCCGCGCCTCAACAAGCTCGGCGGCACCGAGTGGTCGCGCGCCAAGGGCCGCGTGCGCGAGTCCGTGCGCGCCATGGCGCAGGAGCTCATCGCCCTGTACGCGGCGCGGCAGGCGCTGCCCGGCCACCCCTGCGGGTCGGACCTGCCCTGGCAGCGCGAGTTCGAGGATGCCTTCGCGTACGAGGAGACGCCTGACCAGGAGGGCGCGACCGAGGAGATAAAGCGCGACATGGAGCTTGCACGCCCCATGGAGCGCCTGCTGTGCGGGGATGTCGGCTACGGCAAGACCGAGGTCGCCCTGCGCGCGGCGTTCAAGGCCATCGTCGGCGGCAAGCAGGCCGCCATCCTCGTGCCGACGACGGTCCTGGCGCACCAGCACTACCGCACCTGCTGCGAGCGCTTCCAGGGCTTCCCGCTGACGATCAACATGCTGAGCCGCTTCCGCTCGCCGCGCGACCAGGCTGAGACCGTCGCCCGGCTCAAGAGCGGCGCCATCGACCTCGTCATCGGCACGCACCGCCTGCTGCAGGCGGATGTGGGGTTCCGCGACCTCGGCCTGCTGGTCATCGACGAGGAGCACCGCTTCGGCGTGGCGCACAAGGAGAAGATGAAGCGGCTGCGCCAGACGGTGGACTGCCTCATCCTGTCGGCGACCCCCATCCCGCGCACCCTGCACATGTCGCTGGTGGGCCTGCGCGACATGAGCGTCATCGAGACGCCGCCCGAGGACCGCTACCCGGTGCAGACGTACGTCGTCGAGTACCAGCCTGACCTGGTGCAGGAGGCCATCCGGCGCGAGCTCCAGCGCGGCGGCCAGGTGTACTACGTGTACAATCGCGTAGAGACCATCGACGCCGCCCTGCGCCGCCTCACCCGGCTCGTCCCCGAGGCACGCATCGCCGTAGCCCACGGCCAGATGCGCGAGGACCGCCTGGAGCGCGTCATGCTGCAGTTTCTGGCCCGAGAGCACGACGTCCTCCTGTGCACGACGATCATCGAGTCGGGCCTGGACATGGCCAACGTCAACACCCTGGTCGTCGAGGACGCTGACCGCCTCGGCCTCTCCCAGCTCTACCAGCTGCGTGGCCGGGTTGGGCGCTCCAACCGTTTGGCCTATGCATATTTCACCTATCGCAAGGACAAAGTACTTACGGAGGCAGCAGAAAAGCGTCTACAGGCGATCCACGAGTTCACGGAGCTCGGTTCCGGCTTCCGCATCGCCCTGCGCGACCTGGAGATCCGCGGCGCCGGCAACCTGCTCGGACCCGAACAGCATGGATTCATCGTCGCCGTGGGTTTTGACATGTACTGCCGACTCCTGGACGAGGCGGTCGCCGAGTTTAAGGGCGCGCTGCCGGTCGCCGAGGTGCCGCTGCCGGGCCTCGAGCTGGCCGTGGATGCTTATCTGCCTGACTCCTACCTCCCGGACCCGCGGTCCAAGATGGAGTTCTACCGGAAGATCGCGGCGGCGCGGAGCGTGGCCGCGGTGAGCGAGGTCTGGGACGAGATGGTCGACCGCTGCGGGGCGCTGCCTGCGCCGGCCGCGATGCTGCTGCGCATCGCCCGCATCCGGGCGCTGGGCGCCGAGATGGGCCTGGAGTCGGTCGTTCACCGCCACGACCGCCTGACCTTCCGCTTCCGGGAGGGGGCGGTGGTGCCCACGGAGCGGGTCGCGGCTTGGGCGCAGGGCTACGCGGGGCGGCTGCGCTTTGCGGGCGCGCGGGCGCAACAGGTCACGTTATCGGGCGTCCCCACCGCCGGCGACCGGGCCGCGGGGCACGTGGAAGAGGTCCTGCGGGCGTGGCGCGGAGAACCCGCCGGGACCGCGACCGCCGGCCATGGTAAAAATGAATAAATGTGTTAAAGCCGCTATATACTATCACGGGGCGCCGTGGCGGGCATCCCCCGGGCAGGCGCGGGCGGCGGGCAGCGGGCAGGGCAGCAGGCAGCGGGCGATTTTGGGGGGCGAGGGTGGCCAAGGCCAGCAGAGGAGGGGTGCCGGTGAAAGCGACTGGAATCGTACGTCGGATCGACGACCTCGGTCGTGTTGTAATACCTAAAGAGATAAGGCGCACCCTGCGCATCCGCGAAGGTGACCCGCTGGAGATATTCGTGGACCGCGACGGCGAGGTGATCCTCAAGAAGTACTCGCCGATCGGCGAGCTGGGCGACTTCGCCAGGGAGTACGCTGACTCGCTGCACGAGGCAGTGGGGCACATCACCCTTATCGCCGACCGCGACGCGATCATCGCCGTCGCCGGGGCGCCCAAGAAGGAGTTCATGGACAAGGCCATCGGGCCCATCGTCGAGAAGATCCAGGAGGAGCGGCGGACGGTCCTCCTGAACCGGCCGATCGAGAATCGCCAGTACCGGGGCAGCATTATCGGCGACGAGGAGGAGGAGACCAAGTTCACCGCTTCGGTCATCGCCCCGATTGTTTCCGAGGGCGACCCGATCGGCGCGGTCATCCTGGCCTCCAAGGAGCCTGAAGTGATGATGGGCGACCTGGAGGTCAAGCTGGCCGAGACGGCGGCGGCGTTCCTGGGCAAGCAGATGGAGCCGTAGGCAGTACGCAAAGGCCCCGCGAGCGGCCATTGGCTGGCACGAGAAGAGTAGCGGACGTAGGTTCGCTACTTTTTCGTTTTGCCCGGCGGCGCCGGGTAGTATATAATACTCTTGTAGCAGCGGCCTTTGGGGCAGCGCGCCCCGCGTCGGTGCGATCCGGGGGGAACGCAAGCGGGGGGAGGGGTTTTTGAGCCCATGAACTCGCGGCGCGACTCGATCGTGAAGGGCACCTTCGTGCTCACGCTGGGCCTCGGCGTCACCAAGCTCCTCTCGTTCTACCGCTTTATCCTGCCGCGCGTGTTCGGCGAAGAAGGGCTGGGCATATTCTACCTCGCCTACCCGACCTTCTCCCTGGCCGTGGTGCTGGCCACGGCCGGCATCCCGGTCGCGGTGTCCAAGCTGGTGGCCGAGCGCCTGGCCAAGGACGACGGCCGGGGGGCACTGCGCGTGTTCCAGCTTTCCGTGCTCCTGCTGGCGGGCCTGGGCCTCTTCTTCTCCGTGCTCCTGTTCATGGCGGCCCCCGCGCTCGCGTCCGACCCGCGCGCCGTCCCGGCGATCAAGGCGATCGCGCCGGCGCTGTTCTTCGTCGCGGTCATGTCGGCGTTCCGCGGCCTGTTCCAGGGGGCGCAGCGCATGGCGCCCACGTCGTACTCGTACATCGTCGAGCAGATCGTCCGCGTGGGCACGATGATCGCCCTGGCGATCGCCCTCTTGCCCCTGGGCCTGCAGTACTCCGTCGCCGGGGCGACCTTCGGCGCCGTGACCGGCGCCGCGGCCGGGCTCCTGTTTCTGGCCGCCGCGTACTGGCGCTCGCCCGACCTGCGCGCGCTGGGCGAGGCCGGCCCCGCCGCCGGCGGCGAAGGCCCGGGCAAGCTCCTGCGCGAGATCCTGTACCTGGCCATCCCCGTGTCGCTGGCCGGGGTCGTGTTCCCCATGCTCCAGCTCGTCGACCAGTTCGTCGTCCCGCACCAGCTCATGGCCGGCGGCCTGTCGTTTTCGGCCGCCCACGCCCTTTACGGCGCGCTGAGCGGCGAGGCGATGACGCTGGGCTTCTTGCCAGCCAACATATTCACCGTCGCCGTGGCCATCGCCCTCATGCCCGCGGTATCAGAGGGGGCGGCCCTGGGCGACATGCGGCTGGTGCGCTCGCGATTCGGCGCCGGGCTGCGCATCGCCACCCTGCTCACCATCCCGGCCATGGTCGGCATATACGTCCTGGCGACGGGGCTCTCAGACCTCATCTTCGACAATGCGACGGTGGGGCCGGTGGTGGCGACGCTGGCGGCGGGGCTCCTCTTCGTGGCCGTGCAGCAGGTGACGTCCAGCGTCCTGCAGGGCCTGGGCCGCACTGACATCCCGGTGATCAACCTGTTCTTCGGCCTTGGCACCAAGCTGGCGTTGACGTGGCTTCTGGTCCCCATCGCCGGCATCAACGGCGCCGCCCTGGGCACGGTCGCCGGCTTCCTGGTCGCCGCCGCCCTGAACTGCGTCTGGGCCTTCCGCCGCGCCGGCCTGCCCGACGACCTGGCGGGGATGATCCTGCGACCGGCGGTGGCGGCGGGGCTGATGGCCCTGATCGTGCGCTGGACGTTCGCGTATGCCATGGGGACCGGGGTGCACCGCTACCTGGGCACCCTGGCCGCGGTGGCCGCGGGCGTGGCCGTCTACGCCATCGCCCTTGTGGCCGTGGGCGGGCTGCGCCTGCGCGACCTGGAGATGGTGCCGCGCTACGGCCCGCGCATCGCGCGCCTGCTGCGCCGGCTGCGCCTGATGCGGAGGTGACGCGGATGGCGTCGCGAGCCACGGCCGGCCTGTGGGTCGTCGGATTGGGCCCGGGCGGCCCCGAGCACCTCACGGCGGCGGCGGTCGACGCCCTGTGCCGCGCCGACGCGGTCTTCCTGCGCACCGCGCGCCACCCCGGCGCCGACCACCTGCGCGCGGCGCTGGGCATCGACTTCACCACCTTTGACGACGCCTACGAGGCGGCGTCATCGTTCGACGAGCTGTACGCGGGCATCGCCGACCGCCTGCTGGCCGCGGCGCGCGTGAGCCGCGCGGCGTACGCCGTCCCCGGCCACCCCCTGGTGGCCGAGGAGTCGGTGCGCCTGGTGCTGGAGCGCGCGCCGGCGGCGGGGGTGCGCGTGCACGTCGTCCCCGGCATGAGCTTCCTCGACCCGCTGTGGCCGGCGCTGGGGCTTGACCCGTCCAGCGGCGTCCAGTTCCTGGACGCCTACCGCGTCGAGGACGTGCCGCCGAACCCGGCATTGGGCCTGGTCATCTCCCAGGTCGACGGGCGCGCCGTGGCGTCGCGCGTGAAGCTGCGGCTGATGGAATTCTACCCCGCACGTCACCCGGTGACGGTGGTGCGCGGCGCCGGCGTGCGCGGTGAGCAGAGGCGGTCGCACCTTCCGCTGGAGCGCCTGGACCGCCTGCAGTGGCTCGACCACCTGTGCGCGGTGTACGTGCCGCCGCTTGGCGGGGTCGCTGCCGCCGCGGCCGCCGCCCCGCCCGGCCGCGACGCCGAAGAGACGCGGCGCACCTTCGAGCGCCTGCTGAACATCGTGCGCCGCCTGCGGGCCCCCGGCGGCTGCCCGTGGGACCGCGAGCAGACCCCGCTCACCCTGCGCCCATTCATCATCGAAGAGGCGTACGAGGTCGTCACGGCCATCGACGGCGGCGAGCAAGAGAAGCTCCGCGAGGAGCTCGGCGACCTCATGCTGCAGGTCCTGCTGCAGGCGGCCATCGCCGAGGAGTCCGGCGCCTTCGACATCCGCGATGTGATGGCGACGATCGCCGAGAAGCTGGTGCGCCGCCACCCCCACGTGTTCGCGGCGCTCCCGGTGGATGGGAGCGCCGAGGTGCTGCGCAACTGGGAGCGCATCAAGGCCGGCGAGAAGGGGCCGGAGGGCGGCGGCCTGCTCGACGGCGTCCCGCCGGCGCTGCCCGCCCTGCTCCAGGCGTGGCGCGTGCAGGCCAAGGCGGCCCACGTCGGCTTCGACTGGCCGGAGGTCGAACCCGTCTTCGCCAAGGTTGACGAGGAGCTGCGCGAGCTGCGGGCGGCATACGGGCGCGGCGCCAAGGACACAATACAGGAGGAAACCGGCGACCTGCTGTTCGCGCTCGTCAACCTGAGTCGCTTCCTGGGCGTCGAGCCGGAGATGGCGTTGCGCTCCGCGACGGCCAAGTTCATCGCCCGCTTCCGGTTCATCGAGGCCGAGGGCCGCCGGCGCGGCCGCGCGCCGGGCGAGATGGGGCTGGCCGAAATGGACGAGCTTTGGGACGAGGCCAAGCGGCGGGGAAGCTGACGCGGCGCGGCGCGGGTGGCGCGACGCGGTTGGCGCGGCGCGATCGGCGCGGCGCCGGCCCGTGGCGGAAACAAGGCGGGGAGGGATCGCGGTGAACAAGGCTGACCTGGTAACAGCCATTGCCCAGAAGACTGACCTGACCAAGAGGGATTCAGAACTCGCGCTCAATGCCGTCATCGAGACGATCAGCGGGGTGCTCGCCCGCGGCAACAAGGTTTCCCTGGTGGGGTTCGGGACGTTCGAGGTGCGCCGGCGCGCCGCGCGCACGGGGCGTAACCCGCAGACGGGCAAGGAGATCGCCATCGCCGCCACCCGCGTCCCCGTGTTCCGGGCGGGCAAGTCGCTGAAGGCCGGGGTGGCGAGGTAGCCAGAGAGACGGAAAGACCGGAGGCCCGAAGACCCCGGGCGCCCGAGGGTACGGCCCCCGGCCGCCCGCAAGGAGGCGAGCCGGTTGCGGTTGGACAAGTTCCTGAAGGTCACGCGGCTGATCAAGCGCCGCACCGTGGCCAACGACATGTGCCACGCCGGTCACGTCGTGGTCAATGGCCGCCCGGCCAAGCCCGGCCTGCAATTGTCGCCCGGCGACATCGTCACGGTCGACCTCGGCCCCAAGCGCCTGCGCGTGGAGGTCCTGGCCGGGGCGGCGGGGAAGGGCTCGTCTCGGGCGGAGGAGCTGTTCCGCACGCTCGGCGAGACCGCCATCTCAGGCTGACAAGGCCACCCATTTTGGCCGCCCCGGCGCACTTCGCACGGGCACGCATAATCCCCCGCAGAGCGAACAGAATTACTGGCGAAGACACGTTGGGGGGAATGCCCGTGCGCAACAAGCTCATCAGTATCAGCAGCATCAGTAGGTCCTTCGTCCTGGCGCTTTTCGTCGCGACGCTGCTTGCCGCCCCGGCGCTCCTTGGCGGCTGCCCGCGGCAGGGCGCCGGCACGCAGCGGCAGGAGCCCACCCTGACCCTGTTCATACACAAGACGGGCGAGAAGCAGCGCATGAAGATGGAGCAGTACCTGCAGGGCGTCATCGCCGGTGAGATGGAGCCGGAGTGGCCGAGGGAGGCCCTCGCCGCGCAGGCGATCGTCGCCCGCACCTTCACCATGGAACGCCTGGCGCAGGGCGGCGTGCGCAAGCTGCACGGCACCGACGCCTGCACCGAGCCCACGCACTTCCAGGCGTACAACGCGGCGGAGGTCAACGCCAACGTGCGCGCGGCGGTGAAGGCCACCCGCGGCCAGGTCATCACCTACCGCGGCCAGCTGGTGCGCGCATGGTATCACTCCGCCTCCGGCGGCACCACGGCGACGCCGGCCGAGGGGCTGGACTGGCGCAGCGGCTCGCTGCCGTACCTCGCCGCCGTCAAGGATGCCACCATCCCCCAGAACACGATGCGCTGGCAGGCGTCCTTCGCCGTGGACGAGATCCGCAACGCTGTCGGGGCCATGGGCGGCGCCGGGGCTGAGATCGGCCAGGTCAAGAGCCTGCGCATCGGCCGCCGCGGGCCGTCGGGGCGGGCCGAGACGCTGCTGGTCAACGGCCAACAGTCCGTGTCGGCGGTGAAACTCCGCGCGCGCCTGGGCCCGACGCGCATGAAGTCGACCCTCCTCGACAGCGTCAAGGTCCAGGGCGACCGGGTGGTGATGTCCGGCCGCGGTTGGGGCCACGGCGTGGGCATGTCGCAGTGGGGCGCCTTCGCCCTGGCGCAACGCGGCCGCAAGGCGCCCGACATCATCAGGCAGTACTACCGCGGCGTCAACATCACGCGCCAGTGGGCCTAGGGGCGGGGCGGGCGTGGCATAGCCCGGCCGGCGGGTGCGGCCTGGCCGCGCGGACGCGGGCATAGCCTGGCACGCCGGGCATAAGGATATGCCGGGGGCAATCGGGGGGAAAGCGGCCCCACGGAGGAGGTCCCCGGCATGGACGAACCGGACGAGGGCGCGGCCGGCCACGAGGTCACCATAGTCAACCGGGAGCAGATGACGATCCGGGGCGTGCTGCGCGTCGACAGCTTCGACGACCAAGAGGTCGTCCTGGACACCGACCTCGGCACCCTGACCGTGCGCGGCGAGGACCTGCACATCAAGCAGCTCGACCTCGACCAGGGCAGCTTCGCGGTCGACGGCCTCATTACGTCATTGCAGTACGCCGCGGGCGGCCGCAGCCGCGGCGTGAAGACCAAGGGCAGGGGGATCCTGGACCGTCTCTTGCGTTAGCGGGCGCCGCGCCAACCCAGAACCGCAAGGCGGGCGTTTTCAGTCCACGGGCGATCGGCCCGGGCGGCGCCCGCTCTCCTTTTGTGGCCTGCCCCCGGGCATCCTGGCGCCAGCCTGGAGGGATCCACCGGCTGCGGGAAGAATATTCCCCGATTGCCGGAGGTGATCCAGCCGCTTGACCGGGCTAAGCATGCCGCAGATCCCGATCTCGCCTGGGAAGCCGCGACTTCCCCACTGGCGGGCCAGCCTCCGCCAGGTCCTGCGCTTTGCCGCCGGGCTCGTCGTGAGCCCCATCGCCCTGCTCCTCGACCTCGGCCGCGCGGGACAACGGCTGCCCAAGGTATGGGTGCTGTCATACGTGACGCTGGCGTGCATCCTCACGTGCGCCTGGTGGGGGAGCGAGCGTCTCATCGACCTCAGCCGCGACAGCGCGGTGGAGATGATGGCCGACTACTCGCTCTTGCGCCGGTCGCTGGCCGAGGGGCAGCTGCGCGACATCCCGTACAGCGACGACATCGTGTTCTGGGCCGCGCGCAACGCGCTCGACCCCGCCCTGGTGGCGGCGGTGGTGCAGGAGGAGAGCGGGTTTCAGCCCAACGCCGTGTCGCCGCGGGGGGCGCGCGGCCTGATGCAGCTCACCCCCGTCACGTGGCGCCAGATGAACCCGCGCACCCCGTGCAGCGGGGCGCACCCGCCGCCGCAGTGCTGCGGCACCTGCGTATTCACGCCGCTGGAGAACATCCGCGTCGGGACGGCGTACCTGCGCCAGCTCCTCGACCAGTTCCACGGCGACTTCGTGCTGGCGTTTGCGGCCTACAACGCCGGGGCGGGGGCCGTGGCCAACGGCGACGCGAACGGCACGCCAACTGTGCCGCCGTTCCGCGAGACGCAGCTTTACGTGCGCGACGTCCTGCGCAACTGGCTGCGGCTGCGCGCCGGACCGCCGGAGGGGCCGGCGCCGATGGTGCTGGCCCTCCTGGAGGAGACGAACGTCATCTTGCCCTGGGCGGTGCTGAGCCTTCTGGCCCTCCTCTTCATATGGGTCGCCGTCAAGATGCCGGAGGCCGGCGGGTAGTAGCCCGCCGGCCCTCATATACATATCTTGGCGCGACCCCTGCGCGCGACCCATCCCGCTTGCGGGGCAGAACCCTACCCGCCTGGGGGCAGCGACGTGGCGTCCCTGGCGCTGCAGTCCTACATGTTCCTGGTCATGGTCCTGGCCGGTGTGGCCATCGGCCTTCTCTTTGACCTGTGCCGCGTGGTGCGCCTGCACTTCCGCGGCCGCGGGTTCTTCGCCGCCCTCACCGACGCCGTGTTCTGGCTTCTGGCGACGGCTATCGCGTTTACGGCGCTGATGGTGGCGAACTGGGGCGACCTGCGGTTGTACTCGTTTCTGGGCCTGGGCGCCGGCTTCTTCCTGTACCTCGGGCTGGGGAGCCCGCTGACGCTGAGCTGGCTGATCGCCGTGGCGCGGGCGATCCAGAGGTGCCTGCGGTGGTGCGGGCGCGTGGTGCGCGCCGGCGTCCGAGTGGTGCGGGCGTGCGCTGACGCCGGGCGGCGGGCGGCGCGCGTGGGCCGGGCGGCGCGGGCGGTGGGCCGGGCGGCGCGGGCGGTCGCCAGGGCCGGCCGCGCCATCACCAGCCCCGGGCACGCGCCGGATCGGCCGCCGGAGGCCCGCCGCACGGGGTGATCCGGCTCGTCCCGGCGGGAAAAAGAGGAATTATCGCCACTGCAGCGAACCCGATCAACACTACCTAAGATTGTACAAATATTGTCCACAGTATCCCCAGGTTGTGCACAGGCCAGGGCACAGGCCAGGGCACAGGCCAGGGCCAAGACCAGGGCCCAGGCCGGGTGCGGGGGAGGCGGACGGGCGGGAGGGCCGCCCATGCACATCGAGATTCGCGGCGTGGAGCGCCTCAGCTTCCGCGAGCGCCAGGTCGTGGCGCTGAAGGAGACGGGCCTGGGGAACGAGGAGGTGGCGGCGCGGCTGGCGCTGGCGCCGGCCACCGTGGCCACGCTGTATCATCGCGCCAAGAACAAGGGCTACCAGGTGGTCATCATCGTGCCCGGCGACCCGCTGGGGCTGTTCGACGTCGGCGACGAGGGCGATGAGGACGACAAGGGCGCTGGGGGCGACGAGGGCGCTGGTGGCGGCGGCGCGACGGACCACGGGGCGGGCCGCCGGGGAGGTGGGCGGGCATGACGGGCGGAGGGCGGCGCCATAATACATCTGTCCGGGGCGATGGCACGCGGGCCGGGCGCCGCGGCGGCGGCAAGATGCCCAGCCGCATCCCGGTCGGCCCCGTGCGGACCACCACTGGCCGCGCCGGGCAGCACCAGGGATGGAGCGGCCGCGGCACCCGCGGCGGCGCGATCGGCATCCCCGGCCCGAGGGCCCGCAGCGGCCGCGGCACCCGCGCGGGCCGCCTGCAGGCGCTGCTCGTCCGCTGGGGGCTGCCGGCGTTCTGCCTCTACCTGACCGTGTTCCTGCTGGGCCAGCAGATGCAGCTGCAGGGGCTTGAGCGCCGGGAGGCCGAGCTTCTGCTGCACCGCGACCAGGTCGTGGCCGCCAACGCTGTCCTGCGGGAGCATGTGGCGCGCCTGGCGAGCGATGAATACCTTGAACAGGCGGCGCGCGAAGAGCTGGGGATGGTGCGGCCGGGCGAAATCGTTTATACCGTCGGTGAAACCGGTCGCAGCGAGGGTCAATGACCGGTCGTCGCGCCGTGGCGACGCCGGTTAGCCCGGCGCCGAGGGGGCGGCGGCTAACAGGGAAATCGCATGGTTGCCGCTGCCAGCGGGCGCAATACCAGGCCTGGCGCGGCGAGGCAGGGGGAGGCTGGGCGCCGTGGTCCGGGTTATTTGTGCTTGACACCACTTTGACCCCCATTATATAATGGTGGTGCTGCCGGTCCACTTCTGAGGGGAAACGGGAGGAAGCTATCCGGGATGCCAGTCACTGTCGGGAGCGTTGTAGAAGGTATCGTAACAGGTATCACACACTTTGGCGCCTTTGTCGAACTTCCAGACGGGCGGACCGGCTTGGTCCATATCTCGGAAGTCGCTGACGCCTACGTGAAAGACATCAAGGACTTCGTCAAAGAGAAGGACCGCGTGCTGGTCCGGGTGCTGTCGGACGCCAACGGCAAGATCGGCCTCTCGATCCGCCAGGCGGTGCGCCGGGGTCCGCGTGACCGCAGGAGCCACGGCTCGTTCGAGGATAAGCTGGCGCGCTTCATGAAGGAGAGCGACGAGCGGCTCACCGACCTCAAGCGCAACACCGAGTCCAAGCGAGGCGGGCGGGGGACCAAGCGACCAGAGTCCGAGTAGGGCATTCCCCCGGGGAGTGCTCGTTTGCTGTAGCGGCGCTGCAGCGGGCGGACGGCCGCGAGCCCGGCGGGAAGCGGGCGCGAGCGGAAGAGGGTTTTGGGCCGGGGTGGCGGAATCGGCAGACGCAGGGGACTTAAAATCCCCCGGGGAAACCCGTACCGGTTCAAGCCCGGTCCCCGGCACCATTTTTGTGCCCCCGGCGTTGCAAACGGGGGCGCGTCCGTGTATAATTAGGGGTGCCTGATAGGCTGGTGGTGCCACGGGTTGGTGGTGCCGCGTCGGCCATGAGGGCAGGGGCGGCGTAGCTCAGTTGGTTAGAGCATACGGTTCATACCCGTAGGGTCGCTGGTTCAAATCCAGCCGCCGCTACCAGAGACAGATGGCCGGCGCCGGCGGCGCGCCAGGCGGCCGAGCGCCGGTGGTGTTTGGGGGGGCCATTAGCTCAATTGGTAGAGCACCCGACTCTTAATCGGACGACTGGAGGTTCGAGCCCTCCATGGCCCACCAGGATAGAAGCGGGAGCCGCACAGGGGTGCGGCTCCTGTTGGTTTCTTGATCTTGACAACGTTGGTGCGGGCGGTGACCCTGCCCGGGGTTCACCGCGCGTGGGGGGTCACCTCGCCGGATTCCCCCGAGCTGTGGGAAGCCAGGGGAGCTGTTGAGCAGATCCCATGCTGACCCCCGTCTTGCCAATCAGACCAGGCGGCGGTTGTCACTGGCGCCTGGTACACCAGTCAAGCACGCGTCAATGGCATGAATCGACAGGAGAATGGTTGCTCGATGTGGAAACGAGTAGGCGAACGATTCGCCCGCCCCCAGGGAGGATGCGCCCGCAGGGCTTTCGCCCGTCCGCACGAGCGGCTGAACGGCACGCACAGTCGAGGGGGCTGAGCACCAGTGAGGAATGGCGATTTGAACTGGATCACCAACTTCATCTGGGGGATCGCAGACGACGTCCTGCGCGACCTCTACGTGCGCGGCAAGTATCGGGACGTCATTCTGCCCATGACCGTCCTGCGCCGTCTGGACGCTGTGCTTGAGCCGACCAAGCAGGCTGTGCTCAATATGAAAGCCTTGCTCGATAAGGCGGGCATTGTGCGTCAGGATGCGGCGCTGCGTCGGGCCTCCGGCCAAGCCTTCTACAATGCATCGAAGTTCACGCTGCGCGACCTGAAGGCCCGCGCCGGCCAAGAGCAGCTCAGGGCAGACTTCGAGGCCTACCTCGACGGCTTCTCGCCCAACGTCCAGGAAATCCTCGAGAATTTCGAGTTCCGCCACCAGATCCCGCGTCTCTCCAAGGCTGACACGCTTGGCACGCTCATCGAGAAACTCCTTTCCCCAGACACCAACCTCAGCCCCTACCCCGTCCTGAACCCAGACAGCTCAGTCAAGCTTCCCGGCCTTGACAACCACGCGATGGGGACGATCTTCGAGGAGCTGGTCCGCCGCTTCAACGAGGAGAACAACGAGGAAGCCGGCGAGCACTGGACACCGCGCGACGCCGTGAAGCTCATGGCAAAGCTCATCTTCCTGCCCATAGCCGACCACATTGAATCAGGCACCTACCTGCTGTACGACGGCGCCTGCGGCACGGGCGGCATGCTGACCGTTGCCGAGGAGACGCTGCAGCAGCTCGCCCAAGAGCGCGGCAAGGAGGTGGCCAAACACCTCTACGGTCAGGAGATCAACGCCGAGACCTACGCCATCTGCAAGGCCGACCTCCTGCTCAAGGGAGACGGGGAGGCGGCGGACAACATCGTCGGCGGGCCGGAGCACTCGACGCTCTCAAACGATGCGTTCCCGTCGCACGAGTTCGACTTCATGCTCTCGAACCCGCCCTACGGCAAGAGTTGGAAGAGCGACCTCGACCGCATGGGCGGCAAGGACGGGATCAAGGATCCCCGCTTCATCATCGAGCACGCGGGTGACCCCGTGTACTCGCTGATCACCCGCTCGAGCGACGGCCAGATGCTCTTTTTGGCCAACATGCTGAGCAAGATGAAGCACGGCACGAAACTCGGCAGCCGCATCGCCGAGGTGCACAACGGCTCGTCGCTCTTCACCGGGGACGCGGGCCAGGGTGAGAGCAACATCCGCCGCTGGCTCATCGAGAACGACTGGCTCGAGGCCATCATCGCCCTGCCGCTCAACATGTTTTACAACACGGGCATCGCGACCTACATCTGGGTGCTCACCAACCGCAAGCCTGAGCACCGGCGCGGCAAGGTGCAGCTCATCGACGCGACGCAGTGGTATACGCCGTTGCGCAAGAATCTCGGCAAGAAGAACTGCGAACTATCGACGGAAGACATCGATCACATCTGCGACATCTTCCTCAGGTTCGAGGAGACTGACCAATCGAAGCTCTTCCCCAACGCGGCCCTCGGCTACTGGAAGGTGACCGTCGAGCGGCCGCTGCGGCTCAAGGGCATCGACCCGAAGCGCGCTTACACGCCCAAGGAGATCAAGGCGCTGAAAGTGGGTGCTGAGCGCGACGAGTCCGCCCCGCCGGTGATCCGCAACATCCACAAGCGCGGCACCGAGCCCGACCCACTGCACGGCCTATTCGAGGCGACCGTTGACGGCAAGCGCTGCGTGGTCGAGTACGAGCCCGACACCGACCTGCGCGATACTGAACAGGTGCCGCTGCTCGAACCCGGCGGCGTCGAAGCCTTCCTGCGCCGTGAGGTGCTGCCGTATGCCGCAGACACCTGGTACGACCCTGCGAGAATCAAGATCGGCTACGAGATCAGCTTCACCCGCTACTTCTACAAGCCCCAGCCGCTGCGCACGCTGGAGGAGATCCGCGGCGACATCCTAGCGCTGAAGACGGAGACGGAGGGGTTGCTCGAGGAGATCATCGGGGGTGGCAGCCGATGATTCACGACCTGAAGCCCTATCCCGCCTACAAGGATTCCGGGGTGGCGTGGCTTGGGAAGGTGCCGGAGCATTGGGACGTCTTTCCGGCGCTTGCCGCATACAGGCCGAAGCTGATAAGGAACACCGGCGCGATCGAGAAGACCGTGCTTTCGCTAAGTTACGGCCGAATCATCATTAAGCCACAAGAGAAGCTTCGCGGGCTCGTTCCTGAGTCGTTTGAGACCTACCAGGTTGTCGACCCGGGCGACATCATCTTGCGGACGACCGATCTCCAGAACGACCAGACCAGTCTTCGCGTCGGCTACTCAAAGTACCGTGGCATCATCACGGCAGCTTATATGTGTCTTGAGACGACAAGTCGATTGTCGAATGAGTTCGGTTATCAGCTACTGAATTCATACGACTTGTTGAAGTTATTCTACGGCCTCGGGACGGGGCTGCGGCAGAACCTGGAGTTCAGCCATATTAAGCACGTGCCAGTCTTGGTTCCGCCGCGGGGCGAGCAATCGGCCATCGTCCGCTTCCTCGATTACGTGGACCGGCGCACTCGGCGCTACATCCGCGCCAAGCATATGATCGCGCTGTTGAACGAGCACAAGCAGGCCATCATCCAGCGCGCCGTTACCCAGGGCCTCGACATGGATGACGCGACGCAGTCACTTGGGTCTGCACCCGACTTTGCGATCAACGCACGCTGGCGGACAGGCCGTCTTTGGGGCGCGGCCCGCATCCGTTCGGAGAAAGGCCGGCCTAACCTCGATCTTCTATCCGTCTTCCTGGGTAGAGGTGTGATCCCTTACGGCGAAGGGGGCGGACAGGTACACAAGCCGAGCTTTGACTTAGCGAGTTATCAGGTTGTGCACCCTGGCGATCTTGTGCTGAACAACCAACAGGCATGGCGTGGGTCAGTTGGTATTTCCGCTTGCCTTGGGATAATTAGCCCAGCGTACGCTGTACTCGCTCTTGATCCCAAGCTTAACTCACGCTTTGCCAACTATCTGTTCAAGTCCCATGTGATGATTGCACAGTTCGTCACGTCATCTAAGGGAGTTGGAGATATTCAGCGTGATATTCACTTTGCGTGGCTCAAGAACGCGAAAGTTCCAACACCACCTCTGCGGGAACAAGAACGGATTGCCGACCACCTGGATCGAGAGCTAAGCGAACTTGAAAGGCATCTTTCTATGTATAGTCGGGAAGTGGCTCTCCTCCGCGAATATCGCACCCGCCTGATTGCCGACGTGGTGACCGGCAAGCTCGACGTCCGCGAGGTGGCGGCGCGGCTGCCGGAGGAGGCCGAGGAGGCGGAGTTGATCGACGATAGAGATGCTTGCGGTGAACGCGGGGAAGAGACCGAAGCGACAGGGCTTGACGCTGACGCCGAGGAGGCCGAGGCATGACCACCGACACCAGCGAACGGGGACTGGAACGCCTCATTTGTGCGGCGCTGACCGGCGCGCCCTGCGACCCGGGCGCGGCGTCGCCGAATAGGGTGCGTGAAACGCCCGCGCCCTACGGCGGCAGCGGCTGGATCGGCGGCGACCCCAAGGACTACGACCGCGATTACTGCGTCGACCTCGTACAACTCCGCGCCTTTCTGCGGGCGACGCAGCCCAAAGTTGCCGAGGGGCTCGACCTTGATCACGACAGCCCTACGCGACGCAAGTTCCTGACCCGCCTGCAGGGCGAAATCTCCAAGCGCGGCGTGATTGACGTGCTGCGCCACGGCGTGAAAGACGGGCCGCACCACGTCGACCTCTTCTACGGCACGCCCTCGCCGAGCAACACAGCGGCAGCCGACCGCTACGCGCAAGACCGCTTCAGCGTTACCCGCCAGCTCCGCTACAGCCGCGACGAGACTCAGCGCGCGCTCGACCTGTGCCTCTTCATCAACGGCCTGCCGGTGGCCACCTTCGAGCTGAAGAACAGCCTCACCAAGCGGACGGTTGAGGACGCGGTGGAGCAGTATAGGCGCGATCGCGACCGGCACGAAAAGATATTCGAGGTCGGGCGCTGCGTCGCGCACTTCGCTGTGGACGACAACGAGGTGCGCTTCTGCACACACCTCATGGGTAAGGGCTCGCGGTTCCTGCCCTTCAACCAGGGCTGGAACGACGGCGCGGGCAACCCTCCTAACCCGGAGGGCCTCAAGACCGACTACCTGTGGAAGCGCATCCTCACACGCGAGGGGTTAACCGACATCCTCGAGAACTACGCCCAGATCGTCCAGACCAAGGGCGAAAAAATAGCCAGGAAGCAGATCTGGCCGCGCTTCCACCAGCTCGACGTGGTGCGGAAGCTACTCGCCGACGCGCAGCAGCACGGCGCCGGCAAGCGCTATCTCATCCAGCACTCCGCCGGCAGCGGCAAGTCGAACTCTATCGCCTGGCTTGCCCGCCAGCTCATCGGGCTCCGCAAGAACGACGAGGTTGTGTTCGACTCCATTATTGTCGTGACCGATCGGCGCATCCTCGACAAACAGATCCGCGACACGATCAAGCAGTTCACGCAGGTGAGCGCTACGGTGGGTCACGCCGAGCACTCCGGCGACCTGCGCAAGTTCATCCAGAGCGGCAAGAAGATTATCATCTCCACAGTGCAGAAGTTCCCGTTAATCCTTGACGAAATCGGCAGCGAGCATCGCGGGCGGAAGTTCGCGATTATCATTGACGAGGCTCACTCCAGCCAGGGCGGGCGCAACGCGGCGGCGATCAACATGGCCCTCTCCGCGGCCTGCGGGGAAGACGAGGATGAGACGACCGAAGACCGCATCAACCGCATCATGGAGGGCCGCAAGCTGCTGCCCAACGCGAGTTACTTCGCCTTCACCGCCACGCCCAAGAACAAGACACTCGAGCTCTTCGGCGAGGCCTACGGGGCGGCCGGGCAGACCAAGCACCGACCCTTCCACAGCTACACGATGAAGCAGGCGATCCAAGAGGGATTCATCCTGGACGTGCTCCAATACTATACCCCGGTCGCGAGCTACTACAAGCTCGTCAAGACGATCGCGGATGACCCGGAGTTCGACACCAAGCGGGCGAAGAAGAAGCTGCGGCGTTATGTGGAGGGCCACGACCACGCGATCCGGCTCAAGGCCGAGATCATGGTGGACCACTTCCACGAGCAGGTCCTGACGCTCAAAAAGATCGGCGGCCAGGCGCGGGCGATGGCGGTGACGAGGGGCATCGAGCACGCGATCCAGTACTTCCACGCTATGAGCGACTATCTTCGCGAGCGCAAGAGCCCCTATCGGGCCATCGTCGCCTTCTCAGGTGAGCACCAGTACGGCGGGGCGAACGTGACAGAGGCGTCCCTCAATGGCTTCCCGTCCAGCCAGATCCCCGACAAGATTCAGGAGCACCCGTACCGGTTTCTGATCTGCGCTGACAAGTTCCAGACGGGCTACGACGAGCCGCTCTTGCACACGATGTATGTGGACAAGGTGCTTTCCGGCGTCAAGGCAGTGCAGACGCTCTCCCGCCTCAACCGCGCCCCCCCACAGAAACACGACGTCTTCGTGCTTGACTTCATGAATGACGCTGACACCATCCAGGCGGCCTTCGCCGACTATTACCGGACGACTATCCTCAGTGGGGAGACCGACCCCAACAAGCTACACGACCTGAAGGCCGCGCTGGACGCCTATCAGGTCTATGCACCAGCGCAGGTTGACCAGTTCGTGGATCTGTACCTGGCCGAAGCTGATCGCGACCGGCTAGACCCGATCTTAGATGCGTGCATCGCCGCCTACAGAGCGGAGCTCGACGAGGACGGGCAGGTGGACTTCAAGGGCAAGGCCAAGTCATTCCTGCGCACTTATGGCTTCCTCGCCTCTATCCTGCCATACACCAATGCCGAATGGGAGAAGCTGTCGATCTTCCTCAACTTCCTCGTGCCCAAGCTGCCGGCGCCAAGGGAAGATGACTTGTCTAGGGGTATCCTCGAAGCGATTGACATGGACAGCTACCGGGTCGAGAAAAAGGCGGCGATGGCGATCCGGCTTCCCGACGAGGACGCGGAGATCGAGCCCGTCCCGACGATGGACAGCGACGGCAAGCCGGAACCAGAGTTCGACCGGCTGTCCAACATCCTCAAGGCCTTCAACGACCAGTTCGGCAACATGCAATGGACTGACGCCGACCGCGTGCGTAAACTCATCATTGAGGACATCCCGGCCCGCGTCGCCGCCGACAAGCCCTATCAATTCGCCAAACGAAACTCGGACAAGCAGAACGCCCGGATCGAACATGATAAGGCGCTGGCGCGTGCCATGAACGCCGTGCTCGAGGACGATACAGAGCTATTCAAGCAGTTCAGCGACAATGAGTCGTTCCGGCAATGGCTAACGGATACGGTCTTCGAGCTCACGTATGAACGGCCCAGCGCTCCGTGACGGATGGTGTCCAGACTTGCGGGGAGACGGGCGGCAACCGTGACAGTTTGTGTGACTGCCGATGATGGCCAGGGAGGTGGCACGATGGCACAGGCGTTGTTTCACAAGGTGGACTATCCCCTGAACAAGTTGATAGAAGACATTGACTTAGGAGAAATCGCCCTGCCCGATATTCAGCGTCCCTTCGTCTGGCCAAACATCAAGGTGCGTGACCTATTTGACTCCATGTATCGGGGGTATCCCATTGGGTATTTCCTCTTTTGGGAGAACGGTCTGCAGGGCGAGTACCAGGTAATTGGCACCAACCGCAAGCAGAAGGCCCCGCACCTTCTTGTTGTAGATGGTCAGCAGCGACTAACCTCCCTCTATGCGGTTCTGAAGGGGAAACCAGTCATTCGAAGTAACTATCACGAGGAACGTATCATTATTGCCTTCAACCCAAGGGAAGGGAGGTTTGAAGTTACAAACAATGCTATATCCAGGGATCCGAAGTGGATTGCCGATATCAGTCAACTATGGGATACAGATACCAGTCACAACAAGTTCGCGAAAGCGTTCCTGGCGGGATTGCGTCAATCTCAAGAAGTATCTGAAACGGCAGAGGACGAGATTAGTGATGCCATCTTCAGGCTTTACGCCGCGCAAAACTATCAGCTAACCGTACTCGAACTCTCCTCGACCGTGCCCGAAGACCAAGTAGCTGAGATCTTTGTTCGCATCAACAGTAAGGGTACGCCTCTAAATCAGGCCGACTTCATTCTTACCTTGCTGTCGGTGTTTTGGGATGACGGCCGGGCAGATCTGGAAAGGTTCTGCCGCCGCGCGAAGCAGCCCTCGGCGGGCGGGCCCTCCCCCTTCAATCACTTCATCCGACCGGATCCGGATCAGCTCCTGCGGGCAGCCGTCGCCCTCGGCTTCCAGCGTGCGCGCCTGGAGCATGTGTATTCCCTTTTGCGGGGCAAGGACCTGCAGACGGGCGGCTTCTCCGAGGAGCAACGCGTTAAGCAATTCACCATCTTACGTAATGCCCAAACCTATGTCCTTGACCTGCAGAACTGGCACGACTTCTTCAAGGCCCTGTTGCGGGCCGGATACCGCAGTGGCGCCATGATTTCCTCGCAAACAGCAATCGTCTACACCTACGCCCTCTATCTGATCGGAAAGTATGACTTCAAAGTGGAGGCTTCCACCCTTCGGGATACAATTGCCCGTTGGTTCTTCATGGTTTCGCTGACGGGGCGGTACACAGCGTCACCAGAAACTCGCATGGAGCAGGACTTGGCTCTGCTACGCGGCTTAAATCACCCAGCCCAGTTCATCGCTGCGTTGGACCGCGAAATAGGAGCGGTGCTCACGGCCGACCACTGGGGGATTACTCTGGCAAATGAATTGGCGACATCCTCTCCGCGCAGCCCCGCTCTGTTTGCTTACTACGCGGCTTTGAACCTGCTCGACGCGCAAGTACTGTTCTCGAAGATGAAGGTCACGGATTTGCTCGACCCTTCGATCAAGGCAAAGAAATCCGCACTGGAACGCCATCACCTGTTTCCTCGCCGTTATCTTAAGAAGGCGGGCATCGCGGAGCGGCGCGAAATCAATCAGATTGCCAACTACGCTCTGGTGGAATGGAGCGACAACATCACCATTTCAGACCTGCCGCCGTCGGATTACGCACCTGAGTATGAGGCACGCTTGCCCCGAGAGGAGTTGGAGAGGACGTATTCGTGGCACGCGCTACCGAGAGGCTGGTATGAGATGGACTATGCCACCTTCCTGGAAGAACGGCGCAAACTAATGGCCCATGTCATTCGCCGGGGGTTTGAGACTCTCGAAGGCGGCGGTTAGCCCTGCCTCGTCGCTTTCCGCACCTCCGACAGTGCTTGGACACCTGATCGCGAACGTGCGTCGGCCGCAAGAGCCGCCGGTCGTCAACGCTATCGATAATTGAGCTGACGCGCCGGTCTCTGCGTCGTTAATTGTGATAGACATGGCGCATTGCGTCCTGTGCGCCTCTGGCTCTATTCCTCATGCACGCTCCCGAGGTCCATATACCTGGTGATGACGTGTTTGGGGTCTGCGGCGTCACGTTCCCACCAGGAGAGAAGCCCATCCACGAGATGAGCGCCCCCTGTGGATTCCCACGGCAGGGCGGCCTCCCTCCCGTCGTCCAAGAAGAGCACACGGACCGGCTCGTCGGCGCTCTGCATCCAGGTGACCACGTTCCCCCACACCGTCGGCAGCCACCGGTTGGCGCCACTAGCCGTGATCTCTTGCCCCGTCGCCAAGTTGCGAGCCTTGATCGTGTAGTCTCCCGCCTGCCAGACCACCCAGGGCCAGTTGAGCCCGCCCAGGCATCGACTCGGCCCGCTATCCAACTGCAGTTGAGAACCATCGCGCCGGTTCAGCAGCATCACGCGCCCTTCAATGGCCGACGGGCCCGGCCTGCCGACGTCGTAGGCGACGAAATCCCCGTCTACATCGACCCCGCCGTAGCGGGCGCCGCCGTCGCGCTCCAGGACGGCAAGAACCTCGTGGCGGCGGGTGCTGAGGTCGAACAGGTTCAAGGTGCTGCCTGCCGCCCCCGCGGCGTCCGGGGCGGTGCAGGGCCAGGTCACGATGCTCCCGTGCCCGCGGAGCCGCCCGATGTAGGCAGTGGAAACGGAGCCGGCGAGCTCAGTGGCCCTTGACTGGGCCACGTCGAGTTGCTCCCCGGTGAGGTGGTTACGGGCGTTGATGCTCCAGTCCTGGTACAGCGGCGCGCGGGCTTCGATCCACACCGCCCAGGTCCCCGCCCGCACAACCTCATGTTCCAGCTCGTACTGCCCCTCCGTCTTGTAGAATGGCACGATGATACCGTCAGCCGCAGAGTAGGTGTAGAGGCCGGGCTCGAGAGAATCAGGTGCGCCCCTGGATATCACCTTTACGAGCAGCGCGCCGTCAGAGAACCGGCCGACAACGCACGTGCTGCCGGGCAGGGGGAGTGCCCTGACGTCGCCGCCAAGAAGCTCCGGAAGGGTCACCTCTGGTTCTGCGTCTGCAGTCGGGGGTGTCTGGCTGCTCCTGGAGCCGCAACTGGTGGGGGCGATCAAGGCTAGACCAAGCAGGGCGGTGACAATCACCTGTCTGCACAGCAACACACGGCTCATTGGCGCCATGCGCCGCATCGAGTCCCTCGCTCTCGGCCCAGCCATCGAGCCTCGCCTCGCCCTGCCGGAGAATGACAAACCCGTGCGGGTATCCAACTCGCCCACGATTACACTGGCCACTTGAACCGGCGAATCGGTGATGGCCGAATGGCCACACCGCCTGCTCGCCGAGGCTGGCCAGGCGACCTCGACAGCCTGCGCGGGGAGGTCCCCTCTTCCAGTATCATACCACGAAAGCCCAGCAGCGGCCCACAACAGCCAGCCGTCGCCCGTTAGGCTTGAGGACGTGTCCCTGGGAGGTATATACTGATGGGGGGCGCGCATGAGAGCCGTTGAGAGGCGGGGTACTCGTGAGACGTCGGGGGCCCGGGCGCTACCTCTGGCTTGGCGTCGGCATCGCCGTCGCCGTTCTGGCGATGGGCACGGGGACGTGGTTTGCCGTCGGAGGTTCTCTGTGTCAGAGACTCAGCCATCGCCACATGACCGTCGTTGCTCCCGAGGGTCCGGTGGTCGTTTGCGAGAAGCCGGGGCAGCGAGCACAGGCCGCGCAATGGCGTGAAATGTCGGTGACCCCCCTCAAGGTTTCTGGAATCCACCCCGCTTACACTCGGGACGACGGGACCCGGGGCAAGATGGCGTTCAGGCTTGCCGAGGATGAAGAGGGTCACTGCTGGCTGGTCCCCATGCCGGGGTGCAATCCCCCGATTCCCTCGCCCGACCGTTCTCTGTACTTCTTCGAGGACGGCGGTCAACTCTATCTCCTGGACTCTGAGACCCTAGAAGTCTCGCCTCTTACGCCCTGGGACTGCCAGGGGAAATCCCGTCCCGAACTCGTTGAGGAACGGGGAAGCCCGGTCTTCTGGGTCGGCTGGCCGTTATGGGCACCGGACGGATGCTCTATCGTCTACACCACAGATCGGTCCGGGGAGTTTGAGTTGCGGCAGCTGGATGTCGCGACCCGCACGGAGAGCGTCATAACCAGCTGCGCGGGAAGAAACTGGGTGCTCCACTCCTGGACTAATGACGGTCGCCTTCTTGTTCAGGACTACGTCGGAGGCAGCAGTCCAGATGCCTTCTTCCTCCTGGACCGGGCAGGGGCTCGCGAGCCCTTGCCGCTCGTGGTCTACCTCAGCTGTGTAGAGGGGCCCAACATCGTCGCCCACCAGAGCCCCAACCTGGCAAGCCCGCTCGTATTCTATGACGTGAATCGCCGCCGCACTGCCGCGCTGCCCGCCGCGCCTCAAGGATACTTCTATCAGATGCCGTTCATCCCCTCGCCCGACGGGGCCCGCATGGCGTTCCGGCTGGGGACCAACAACCCTGAGCACCGGATTGGAGTTATCGACGTAGCTGCTGACCCTCCGACCCTACGGACCTTGCAACCGCCCGCCTTGACCACGGACGACGTGATCTGGTTGGACAACGAGACACTGATGGTCCGGTCGGGCGACATGAACGACCCTGAACGCGTCACGTATGCGCTGACAGTCGGTGGCGCAGAGTGACCCCCGGCCGGCAAGAACCAGCCCACCACCGCCTGACCTGATGGAGCTGGCGACTGTGGCGTAGTGGTTGCGCAGTACCAGTATCACTGGCGGCCTGGCTGCCCCGGCCCCTCGTCCGCGCCGGGGGTGCGGCGCGCGAGGAACTCGTTCACCAGGTCCATGAGGATCTTGACCTCACGCTCGCGCAGGCCGGCCTCGCGCATGAGGCGGGGCAGGTCGGCCGGGCTGGCTGGCGGGGCCGGGGGTGAGGCCAGGGCCGCGGGTCGGGTCGGGGCCGCGGGTGACTCCAGGGCCGCCTTGGGCATGGGGTACGTGGCCGGGCGCTCCGTGGGGGTGTCCCGGAGCCCCGAGCGGAGCGGGGTGCGGCCGAGAAGGTACAGGACCGAGACGTTGAAGAAGTCGGCCAGCCGCTTCACCGTGGCCAGTTCAGGTTCCTGGGCGCCGGTTTCATAGAGCGCAAGGGCTGACCGGGGCACCTGCGTCTTCTCGGCGAGCTCAGCCTGGCTCAGCTTTCTCTCCTTCCGTAGCAGCACGAGGCGGCTCGCGAACTCCTTGGCGTCCTCGGCGTCCTCCCGCGCGGTGTCCAGCGGTGCTGCCTTGCCCTCGTCCCCGAGGAGCCACGCGGCGGGCACGTTCAGTGCCTCGGCCAGGGCCCGCAGCGCCGGCACGCTTGGCGTCCGGGCGTCTGATTCGTAGAGCGAAATGGTTGACCTGTCCATGTGGGCGCGGTCAGCCACGTCTTGGAGCCGGAGACCCCGCTCCGTGCGGATGGCCTTTAGCTTCTGCCCCAGAGTTTCCATGGCGCCCCCCTCCGAGTCCAGTTTACAGCCAGTCAACCGCCCGCGCAAGTGACTCCCTGCAAACCCCATCTTCTCGGCACGGCCTTCTAGTTGACAGCGGGCAAACCAGCGGCGTTGACGCGCGGCAAACCAGGGGGTGCGGCGGTGCTTCTCAAGTCTGGAGCTATAGGCCTGGCGAGAGTGGGTGGCAGGGGGCAGTAGGTCGCCCCTGCCCGCAGCACTGCGGTTGCCCGCGGTCGTCCGCAACGCGGAGGTTTACCCAGGGCAGAGTTTGCCCTGGGCAAACCGGGTATCCAGAGAGGCGACTGCTGGCCGGCACGCGCCAGGTGCTGGCAAAGACGACGTCCCCGGCCGCGGGGTCCGGGGGCGTTGGCGTTCAGTCTTCCGGGGAGCTGCGCGATAATCGACCGCGCGCCGTGACGTCGCTGCGGGCGCCTACTGCTTCTGCTTCGCCCGGGCCGGCCCGGTGGGTTTTGCCGGTGCGGCCGGCGCTGCTGAGGCTGCTGGGGCTGCCGGCGCTGCTGGGGCCGTGGCCCCCGCGGATGCCGCGGGCTTCGCGGGCCCGTGCATCACCTGGGTGTCGTAGCCTATGAACCGCCTCCAGTTGTACGGGCCCGCCGTGTCGAGGACCTCGGCCTTGATAGCGCTGAGGAACTCGTACGCGCGGAAGCGCGCCATGTCCATGGCCTCCGAGAAGCCGGGCCGCCCCGGCGCGTCCTTGTTGTGTTTCTTGTGGCTGTACTCGTCCTTCTTGTCGCTGGCGAACGGCTTCCAGTAGGTTATCTTCACGGCCTCCGGCACCTCGCGGTCGTCGTGGTAGCGCAGGTGCGCGCAGACTATCGCCCGGTCGCGGTTCCCCAGGTTGATGTAGTTGGAGTGCGCGAACAGGTCGTGCAGCGTGTGCATGGCGCGGCCGAGGGCCAGCCACGCGTAGTAGTAGTGGTCGGCGGCGATGCGGCTGACGACATGGTCGCGTTCTTCCCACAGGTACGCCTTGGCCTGGAGAAAGGCCGCAGCGTGGGCCGACTTGTCCCTATCCTTGCCCTTCACCATCTTGGTGCGGCAGAAGTGGCGCTTGGACCGAGTGGCATATATCGTGTCCTGGGCGAGGTTGCCGTACCAGATCGGCGACCGGGCCGGATCGCCGAACCCAAACTGCCCGAGCGTAAAGCGGATCACGACATCGTGCTGGTCAAGATTCACGGCGCTCCCTCCCGCCTGGACGGAAGACCTTGAACGGAAAACCTTGGCCGTTACGGCGAGTGATGCTACGGGGACTCGGCTGATCAGGTTATCGTCAGTCAAGGGCGATTGCGGTAGGCGGGCGGAGCGCCATGGCACGCCGTGGTATGCCGCGGCGGTCCATGCAATGCCGCGTCATGTCACCCCCGCGTCACGCCGCCGGCGTTGGCGACGACGTCCGGGCCGTACAGGATGCCGCGCGCCTGGACCGCCTGCGCCGCCGCCGGGTCAGCGATCTGGTTGTTGGCGGCGCCGCAGATGACCCGGCACCTCAGGCGGGGGACGGTATCCGTGTTGATCGCCCCGCCCAGGGCGCACGGCGCGAAGACGTCGCACGCGATGTCGAATATCCCCTCGGCGGGCACGACCTCGGCCCCGCACTCCGTGCGCGCCCTCTCGGCGGCCGCCCCGTTGATGTCACTGACGCGAAGCTGGGCGCCCTCCCTGGCGAGGTAGCGCGCCAGCTCGATGCCCACGTTGCCCACGCCCTGGCTGGCCACCCGCTTGCCCGCGAACGAGCCGTCGCCGAACGCCGCCTCCAGGCAGGCCCGCATGGCCATCAGCACCCCGTAGGCGGTCGACTGCCGACGAGTCGCCGCTGCCGCCGGCCGCCGCCGACGAGCACAGGGCCCAGCGGGTCACGCTCCGGACCACGTCGATGTCGGAAACCGAGGTGCCCACGTCCTCAGCGGTGACATAAAGGCCGCCGAGCCCCTCCACGAAGCGGCCGAACGCCCGGTACTCCTCAGCCGTCTTGGGCTTTGCCGGGTCGGCGATGATCACCGCCTTGCCCCCGCCGGCGGGCAGTCCGGCCGCGGCGCACTTGAACGTCATCCCGCGCGACAGGTTGAATGGGCATTCGTGGTGCGGCAGCAGCATCCTGCCTCCGGGGCCGGCTGGGCGCAAACCCCGTCACGCCGACAGATCCGCCCCGCGGCCCGAGAACGAACACTCTTCACCGCGTTCCCTGTCGAACTTAGTTGTACGCCGCCCCCGATATTGCGACATCCGTCGCTATGGCTGTCCAGATAGAATATGGCTCAGGTGGGGCAATACGTGGGGGCTGGAAGTTGCTGGGCAGAACGGGTCGTGGTGTGGCACGGGGGGGCTTTGGGCAGAGGCGCCGGGCGCTGCGTGCCGGAGACTCGGTGACGGGCGCGCGGGGCCGCCCCGCCGGGGCGGCGGCCCTGTTGCTCACCGGTCTCCTCGGCGGCCGGGTCGGGCTGGCCGGCGTGCTGCACCCCTTCGGGCCCGCCGTGGTGGCGGCCGCCGGCTTGGCCACGCCGGGGCGGGCCTGGCTGGCCGCGGTGGGCGTGGCCCTCTCCGCCGTGGTCGCCCCCTGGCCGCTCGATCTGTTGACGGCGGCCGGCCGCGCCGGGGCGGCGGCCGCGGTGCTGGTGGCCATGCTCGCCCTGTCCGTCCGCGATGGGACCCGGCCGCGCCTCGGGGCCGCCTGGGTGGCGGCTGCGCTGTCTGCCCTGTGCCTCGTTGCCGTGACTCTTCTGGCGCGGGAAGGCGGGCACGCCGGGTTGGCGTGGCGGGTCGCGGCGACGGCGGCCATCGCCGGTTGCGCCGCGTGGGCCTTCGCCCCGGCGCTGGAGTTGGTGGCGGGGGTCGCCCCCCCGGCCCGGCGCAGGGGCGCTGACGTGGGCGCGACCGTGGGGCTGCTGGTGCTCCTGTGCCTGTGCGCCGCAGGGTGCAGGGGCGTGGGCTGGCGGGGCGTCGATGCCGGCCGCGTTGCCCTGGGGGCGATCGCGGCCGTTGCCGCCGTCGCGGGGGGGCCTCTGACCGGGGCGGCGGCGGGGCTTGTGGGTGGCGTCCTGGGCATGGCGACCGGCACCGCGGCGCCCATGGATGCCCTGGCATACGGAGCCGGCGGCCTCTTGGGCGGAGCCTGCCGCGGCCGCGGCAGGCTGGCTTCAGCGGCGGGCTTCTGGCTCGGGGCGGTGGTGCCCGCCGCCCTCGTCGCCGGCCCCGTGCTGGGCGCGGGCGCGACCGGCACCGCTCCGGCGATGGCGGCGGCAAGCCTGGCGGCGGCAAGCCTGGCGGCCACGCGAACGGCGATGGAGGCCGGCGCCTCAGTGGTCCTGGTTCTACTGCTGCCCAGGGCGGCGGTTCTGGCAGCGCGGCTGCTGGTGACCGCCGACGGGCCGCTGGCGGAGGCGGGCTACACCGCCACCCGGCTGGCCGCATGTGTCGAGTTACGGCAGTTGGCCGCGGCCATGCGGGCGCTGGCGGCGGCGTTCAGCCCGGCACCGGAGGCGGACCGGCACACGGCAGCCGCCGGCGGGGCTGCGATGCCGGCGGCGGTTCCGGCGACGGGCGTCGCGCCAGGAGCGGCACCAAACGGTGCGCCGGGGCCGGCGTCAGGCGCCGTGCCGGGGCCGGTGGAGCTGGTGGTCGACCGCGTGTGCCGCGGGTGTCCCAGCCGCGGGCTGTGCTGGCAAGAGCACTTCCACGCCAGCTACCGCGCCCTGTCGGCGCTCACGCTGGCCGGGGCCAGGGATGGGGGCGACCGCGTCCCCGAGCTGGGGGGCGACCTGCGCCGTCGCTGCCTGCGGCCGTCTGTGCTGGCGGTGGCGGCGGCGCTCGCCCGCGAGGTGGGCGCCGGGCAAGAGCGCTGGGGGCAGGCCGTGGCCGAGGCGCGCGGCGTGGTGGCCGCGCAGCTGGAGGGCATCGGCGGCCTCGTCGCCGGCCTCGCCGACGCCCTTGGCCGGCCGCCCCGGCTGCGCCCCAGTCCCGGCGAGGACCACGCACACTGCCTGGGCCACTCCTGGGCGGCGCAGTGCATCACCGGCGGGACGGAGGCGCGGGGGGACGGCTACGTAGTGCGTGAGGTCGGCCCCGGGCGCCTGCTTGTGGCCATCACCAACGGTCGGGGCGCCGGCGGGCGCGTCGCCGAACGGCCGGCGCTCGCCCTGCGGCTGCTGGAGCGGCTGGCGGGGTGCGGCATCGACCACGGGGCGGTCGTCGCCGCCGTGAACGCGGCGCTGCTCCTGCGATCCTTCGGCGAGACCTTCGCGGTCCTGGACGTGGCATTGATCGACCTGGCGGCCGCCCGCGCCGAGTTCCTGAAGGTCGGGGCGCCCTCGAGCTACCTGCGCCGCGGCCCGCACGTCGAGGAGCTCGCCGCCGCGCCACCGCCGCTGGGGGTCCTGGAGCGCGTCGAGGTATCGCGGACATCGCGGCCACTGTCCCCGGGTGACACCCTGGTGCTGGTCAGCCGCGGCGTGCTCGGTCCGCCAGCGACCGACGCCCAGCGGCGGCCGCGCACGCACTGGCTGCCGGAGTTTCTGGGCACCGCCGCCGCGAACGACCCGCGCGCCCTGGTACGTGACATCCTCGATGGCGCGGCGAGCCGTCACCAGGGCGAGCGCCCCGACGACATGACCGTCGTTGCCGTCCACCTCCTCGGCGGCAGCACGGGCCGCGGCTCCCCGGACCAGGCGATGGGGCCGCAAGTGCGACTGAAAGGGGCGTCCTGGCCCCGGACGCCGGTTTTATAAGTCCTCTCCCCAACCCTAGGGTGTGGCGCAAGCCACACCCCTCTTTTTTCTTTGCCGGTCCGGGCGCGGCGGTCGTCACGGGGCGGGCGGCGCGGGCAGGTCGATTTGCCTTCGCCTCCCGCGAGAAGTAAAATAGATCATGGGGACGGGGCGGGATCGTGGAGGCATTATCGGCTCATGGTGAGGTGAGTCACGTGGCGCGGGGTGAGACCGGCGGCGACCCGTTTGAGGCCCGCCTAGAGGCCACGCTGCGGGGGCGGGCGATGGTCGCGCCGGGCGACGCAGTGCTGGTGGCCGTGTCGGGCGGGCCGGACTCGCTGGCGCTCCTGCGCGGCCTGTGGGCGGTGCGTCCCGCCCTGGAGATCCGCCTGCACGTGGGCCACGTTGACCACGGATTGCGGGGTGCGGGCTCAGCCGCCGACGCCGCGGCGGTGGCCGGAATCGCGGCGCGCCTTGGCCTCCCGTGCACCGTGGAGCGCCTCGACCCGGCCACCCTGCGTGGCCCGGCGGGCCGCCAGGCAGCGGCGCGGCGGGCGCGGCTCCAGGCCCTGGAGGCGATGGCGGCGCGGGTCGGGGCGCGGCGCATCGCCCTCGGCCACAACCGCGAGGACCAGGCAGAGACGGTGCTCATGCGCCTCCTTCGCGGCGCCGGCGTTGACGGCCTGGCGGGCATCCGCCCCGTGCGCGGCCCGTTCATCCACCCGCTTCTTGACGTCAGCCGGGCGGACGCCGAGTCGTACCTGAAGCGGTGCGGGATTGAGCCCCGCCGCGACCCCACCAACCTGGAGCCCGTTTACCTCCGCAACGCCATCCGCCTGCGCCTGGTGCCGTTGCTCGAGCGCCGGTTCAACCCGCGCCTGGTACTGGCCCTGGCCGCCCTGGCCCACGCGATGCAGGACGATGCTGATTTCCTGCGCGACGAGGCGGACCGCGCCTGGCTGCGCGTCGCCATCCGCGACCAGGACCCGGCGCCCACGCCCGCCCACGGGGCCGCACCCACGCCCACCGCGGCCACGGGCGAGTTGACCCTGTCGCTGCGGGCGTTCCGTCGCGAGGCGCCGGCGATGCAGAGTCGCATCGTGCGCGAGGCGTTCCGGCGCGCCTGCGGCTCGCCCTACGCGCCGCCCCGGGCGCAAGTGCTGGCGGTGCGGCAGCTGGCGGCCGGGCCGGCGGGAGGCGCCCTCGACCTCGCCTCCGGGGTCGTGGTGCGCCGCGCCGGCGACCATCTGACCTTCGGCCCCCGCCGGCCGTGACATCAGCGGCCCGCCCCCTCCGGCCGGCGCGCACCGGGTGGCGATCCGTGTTGCGCCGGGTAGGCAAATATGATACAATTGATAAGCTAAAATGGCAGGCGCCACGCGGCCTGGCAGCGGCGGCGCCCCCCGGACGGCGTCTCCCCGGATGGCGTCGAGCGGGCGGGCGGGGTGTGGGCGGGCAGTGACGAGGGGAGGGTCGGCGATGCGCAAGATCCTGGGCAACCTGACATTCTACATCATCGTCATCCTGCTTACCATCATGCTCGGCCAGATGATCGCCGATCAGCGCCTGCAGGAGACCAGGCTGCGCTATGACGAGTTCCAGGACCTCCTCAACCGCGCCCAGATCGTCGAAGTGGTCATCGTTCACGAGACCGGCGGCGCCCAGGTTTCCGGCGCGCTGAAGGACGGCACGACCTTCCGCACCGAGATCCCCGAGGCCGACGCGGCGCTGGTCTTGACGCTCCTGAGGGAGAAGGAGGTCAAGACGACCTTCAAGCTCCCGGCCCGGTCGCCGTGGTGGACGACGCTCCTGATCACCATCATTCCGCTGGTGCTGGTCATCGGCGGCCTGTACTTCATCATGCAGCAGACGCAGGGCGGCGGCAGCCGGGTCATGCAGTTCAGCAAGAGCCGCGCCCGGCTGCACACCGGCGATGGCAAGAAGGTCACGTTCAAAGAGGTCGCCGGCATCGACGAGGTGGTCGAGGAGCTGCAGGAGATCGTCGATTACCTCAAGCACCCGCGCAAGTACATGGAGCTTGGCGCGCGCATCCCCAAGGGCGTGCTGCTGTTCGGCGCCCCGGGCACGGGCAAGACGCTCGTGGCGCGGGCCGTGGCCGGCGAGGCGGGCGTCCCGTTCTTCAGCATCAGCGGCTCCGACTTCGTCGAGATGTTCGTCGGCGTGGGCGCCGCCCGCGTCCGCGACCTGTTCGAGCAGGCCAAGAAGAACTCGCCGTGCATCGTGTTCGTCGACGAGATCGACGCCGTCGGCCGCCAGCGTGGCGCCGGCATGGGCGGCGGCCACGACGAGCGCGAGCAGACGTTAAACCAGCTCCTGGTCGAGATGGACGGCTTCGGCGTCAACGAGGGCGTCATCGTCATGGCCGCCACCAACCGGCCCGACGTGCTCGACCCGGCGCTTCTGCGGCCGGGCCGCTTCGACCGCCAGGTCGTGCTCGACCGCCCCGACCTCAAGGGGCGCCACGAGATATTCCGCGTCCACAGCCAGGGCAAGCCGCTGGCCGAGGAGGTCGACCTCGAGGTCCTGGCCAAGCGCACGCCGGGCTTCACTGGCGCTGACATCGCCAACGTCGTCAACGAGGGGGCGCTCCTGGCGGCGCGCCGGCGCAAGAAGAAGATAACCAGCGACGAGCTTGAGGAGGCCATCGACCGCGTGGTGGCCGGCCCCGAGCGCAAGAGCCGCATCATCAGCGAGAAGGAGCGCCAGATCGTCGCGTACCATGAGTCGGCGCACGCCCTGGTGGCCAAGCTCCTGCCCAACAGCGACCCGGTGCACAAGGTGTCGATCATCCCGCGCGGCGGCGCGCTGGGCTACATGCTGCAGCTGCCGATGGAGGACCGCTACCTGGTGACGCGGTCGGAGATCCTCGACCGCGTGGCCGTGATGCTGGCCGGGCGCGCGTCCGAGGAGCTCGTGTTCAACGAGGTGTCAAGCGGCGCCCAGGATGACCTTGAAAAGGCGACCAAGATGGTGCGGCGCATGATCATGGAGTTCGGGATGTCCGCGGCCCTCGGGCCGCTGACCTTCGGCTCCAAGCAGGACTCGCCGTTTTTGGGCCGCGACATCGCCCGCGACCGCAACTACAGCGAAGAGGTCGCGGCGGCCATCGACAGGGAGGTCCGGCGGGTCGTCACTGAGTGCCACGAGACCGCCTCGCGCCTCCTGCGCGAGAACCGCGACCGGCTTGAGCGCCTGGCCTCGTCGCTGATCAAGAAGGAGTCGCTGGAGGGCGCCGAGCTCGAGGAGCTCCTTGAGTCGCCCGCCGAGAAGGTGGGGTAGGCTCAGCCCTCAACCCCCGGCATCGCCGCCGGCCGCCGCACGTCGGCGTAGCAGAAGCCCTTGCGGGCGCGCTCCTCTTGCTCGGCCAGCCACGCCTCAAGGCCGATCTCCCGCAGCCGCCGGCTGTCGTCGAGGAACGACGGGTACGAGTCGATGAGGAACCGCAGGGACAGGCACGGCCAGCCGGGACAGTCCACGCACAGCTTCAGGCCCTTCTCCGCCGCGCAGCGCCGGACCTTGCAGTCGGGGGGACCGCCCCCCGCCCGGCAGCCTGGACAGCCGCCGTCCGCCCCCGTCAACATGTCCAGGAAGCCCCAGAACTCCTTGAAGCCGGGCAGCCCCGGCCCCCAGTACTCGACCGCGTCCTTCCGCAGCGTCTCTCGCAGGGCTTGGGCCTGCCCGGGCACCCGCGCCCGTAGCGCGCACAAGCGGCAGTACAGGCCGCAGGCGCCGACAAGCTCCCGCGCGTCATGCCCACCCCACGCCTCTCGCGCGTCCTCGGCCACCGCACCCGCCCCCCTTCCTGGCAGCTTCGCCGCCCGCTCCAGCCCTCCGCCCGCTCCGGCCCTCCGCCCGCCGCGGGGCGGGCCGTTCACCCAAGCTGACTATATATCGCGCCGCGAACGCGGTCAATCCCCGGCGCCGTCCGCTGCTCCGGGTGCCCCGGCACGACCCCGGGCCCGCGGCCCACCAACACCTGGCGCTCGCCCGCCGCCCCCACCAGTGCTTCCACCCCCGCCCTGGCACAGCAGGAATTTGCTGCCGCCCGCCGAAATGACTAACGTTAACTCCGTTTCAAACTCTCACCTTAAGGGCCGCCATGAAGCAGGAGGTGGTGGGCGGGGCCTTCACCATCCAGCCTAACGTTCCCGTGCACCGCAGGTTCACCCTAACTAGCTCCACTGTCACACTGTCAAGGGGGTCGTGCTCATGACGAGAGGGAGGATCCTTACCGGACTTCTTGTCCTGGTGCTGGTCTTTTCCCTCGTGGCCGCCGGCTGTGCCAAGCCGGGCGCCAAGGCCGGGGGGAAGACGTTCATCTTTGCCCGTGGCAGCGATTCGGTCTCGCTGGACCCGACGATCATCGTCGACGGTGAGTCGGCGAAGGTTTGCAACAACATTTACGACAACCTGGTACGGTACAAGGAAGGCAGCACGGAGGTCGAGGCGGCCCTTGCCGAGACCTGGGAATGCTCCACTGACGGGCTGGTCTGGACCTTCCACCTGCGCAAGAACGTCAAGTTCCACGACGGCACGCCGTTCAACGCTGACGCGGTCAAGTTCAACTATGACCGCCAGGGTCCCGATCAGCGCACGCCGGACATGGCGTACGCCGACTTCACCCTGGGCATGATCGACAAGATCGAGGCCGTGGACCAGTACACGATCAAGATCACGCTGAAGTACCCGTACGCGCCGTTCCTGGCCAACCTGGCGATGGGCATCGCCGCCCCGATCTGCAGCCCGACCGCGCTCCAGAAGTGGGGCGCCGACTACGGCCTGCACCCGGTGGGCACCGGCGCGTTCGTCTTTGAGAGCTGGGAGAAGGAGCAGCAGATCACCCTGACGGCCAACAAGGACTGGTGGGGCGGCAAGCCCAAGATCGACAAGCTCGTGTTCAAGGTCACCAAGGAGAACGCCGTCCGCGCCAACGAAATGCTGGCCGGCGAGATCGACATGATGGACGGCGTCGACCCCAACGACGTGGCCCGCCTGAAGGGCGACGCCAACGTCAAGATCATACAGGCCCCGGGCATGAACATCAACTACATGGGCTTCCGCGTCTTCAAGCCGCCCTTCGACAACCCAAAGGTGCGCAAGGCGGCGAGCATGGCGATAGACCGCCAGGCCATCGTCGACATGCTGTACCAGGGCAACGCCCTGCTGGCCAACGGCCCGCTGCCCCCCAACATGTTCGGGTATGTGTCGACGCTGCAGCCGTGGCCGTATGACCTCGAGGGCGCCAAGGCCCTCCTGGCCGAGGCCGGTTACCCCAACGGGTTCACGATGACCCTGCTCAGCTACCCGAACCCGCGCGGCTACAACGCGGTCGGCGGCGACCGCCTGGCCGAGGCGATCCAGGCTGACCTGCAGAAGGCCGGCATCACCGTCAACATCTCGTCCAAGGCGTGGAAGGAGCACCTCGCCGCGTGCGCCGGCACCGACGGCGAGGCGTTCCTGATCGGCTGGATGGGTGACAACGGCGACCCCGACAACTTCCTCTACGTGCTGGCGCACTCCAGCCAGTCGACGGGGATGAACTACTCGCATTACGCCAACCCCGAGTTCGACAGCCTGCTCGAGCAGGCCCAGGAGGTCGGCGGCGCGACGGAGCGCCTCGCCCTCTACAAGCAGGCGCAGGAGATCTTCGTTCCGGACGCCGGGTGGGTGTTCTTCAGCCACGCGATGGACATGGTGGCGCAGAGGGCCAACGTGAGCGGCTTCGTCCTCAACCCCACCAGCTCCATCTTCCTGTGGAACGCTGACAAGTGACCAGTGCCTGACGGCTGCCGGCGGGGGCGGGGATAACCACCCCGCCCCCGCGGCGGCATGACCAGGGTGGGGCCGGGCATGGCCCCAGGCAGGGGGGAACGCCGTGGTCAGCTACATCGTCCGCCGCCTGATCATGCTCATCCCGGTCCTTCTTGGCGTTTCGCTCGCCGTGTTCCTCGTCTCGACCCTGCAGGCCGACGCCACCCTGGTGCGGCTGGGGCAGCACGCCACGCAGGCGCAGGCCGCGGCCCTGCGCGAGCAACTCGGCCTCAACGACCCGATCCTCGTCCAGTTCGGGCACTTCGTCTGGAACCTCCTGCACGGCGACCTCGGCCGGTCCTGGCTCACCTCGGCCCCGGTGTCAGTGGAGGTCGGGGTGCGCTACCCGCACACTGTCGAGCTGACGGTAGTGGCCATGGTCCTGGCCGTGCTCATCGGCGTCGTCGCCGGCATCATCTCGGCGGTGCGCCAGTACTCGGCCCTCGACTACTCGACAATGGTGCTGGCACTGGTCGGCGTCTCGATGCCGATATTCTGGCTCGGCCTGATGATGATCTCGGTGTTCGCGGTGTGGCTCAAGGTGTTGCCCGTGTCGGGGCGCCTGTCGGTGAGCATGGACGTGCACTTCTCAAGCCAGTTCTACATCATGGAGGCGCTGTTTACGGGCAAGTGGGTGGCGCTGGTCGACCTCGTGCGCCACATCATGATGCCGGCGGTGGCGCTGGCCGTTAACTCGATGGCCCTGATCGCGCGCATGACGCGCTCCAGCATGCTCGAGGTGGTGCGCCAGGACTACATCCGCACCGCCCGCGCCAAGGGCCTGAGAGAGCGCGTGGTGATATACAAGCACGCCCTGAAGAACGCGCTGATACCCGTGGTCACGGTCATCGGCCTGCAGGTCGGCATCCTCCTCGGCGGCGCCGTGCTCACTGAGACGGTGTTCTCGTGGCCGGGCATCGGCAGCATGGCGGTGGCGGCGATCCAGAACTCCGACTACCCGCTCGTGCAGGGCTGCGTGCTCTTGGTGGCGACCGCCTTCGTGCTCATCAACCTCCTGGTAGACGTCGTCTATGCCTGGATCGACCCACGCATTCACTACGCGTAGAGGGGAGGGGTGACCATGGCGGCGGGCGGGCGCGGGGCCGGGCGGGGGCCGGAGGCGCGGGCGGCGAAGGCGGCGGCGAAGGCAGAGGCCAAAGCGGCGCGCGTAGCGGCGAAGGCGGCGGCGCGAGCGGCGCGGGCGCGGGCGGAATCAGAGCAGATTCACGGCCTGGCGGGCGCCGGGCGGACCGGCTTCCTGAGCGGCCTGGCGGTGATCATGCGGCGCCTGCGCAAGCACCGCCTGGCGATGGCCGGCCTGGTGCTGTTTTTCGTTCTGGTCCTGGTCGCCGCCTTCGCCTCGTACATCGCCCCGTACGCGCCCAACGAGCAGAACCGCGGCGACGCGCTGATGGCGCCGTGCGCCAAGCACATATTCGGCAGCGACGAGTTCGGCCGCGACGTGTTCAGCCGGGTGCTCTTCGGGGCGCGCATGTCGCTTCTGGTCGGCGTGATCTCCGTCAGCATCGCCCTGGTGGTCGGGGTCATCCTCGGCTGCCTCTCCGGCTACTTCGGCGGCATCCTCGACAATGTCATCATGCGCGTCATGGACGTCATGCTCGCCTTCCCGGCGATCCTCCTGGCGATCGCGATCATGAGCGTGCTCGGGCCCGGATTGGCCAACGCCATGGTCGCCATCGGCATCGTCACCATCCCGCAGTACGCGCGCATCGTGCGCGGCTCGGTGCTGTCGGTGCGCCAGAACGAGTACGTCGAGGCGGCGCGGGCCCTGGGCTGCAGCCGCTGGCGCATCATCACGCGTCACGTCCTGCCCAACATCCTGGCGCCGATCATCGTGCGCACGACGCTGGGCACGTCAGAGGCCATCCTGGAGGCGGCGGCGCTGGGCTTTCTGGGCCTGGGCGTGCAGCCGCCGACCTCCGAGTGGGGCGCGATGCTCAGCCGCGCGCAGCGCTACATCTACAACGCCCCGTACCTGGCCACCTTCCCTGGCATGGCGATCACCGCCACCGTGCTCGGCCTGAACCTCCTCGGCGACGGGCTGCGCGACGCGCTCGACCCGCGGCTGAAGGAGTGACAGCGCGTCATAAAACGCACCCCCGCCGCAAATGCTAGGCGTACCGGTTGCGCCGGGCGCCGGCCGACACGACGGGGGGTGAGCGTGTGGCCCACCAGACCAGGCCTTCCGAACTGCTGCTCGGCGACGCGCGCGTGGGCGTGATCCCCAATCCGCCGGGGGCGGGGCGGCGCGCCACCTTCCAGTACCGGGGGCTTCTGGCCGAGGCGGGCGCCGACCAGGTGTTCATGCACTGCGGCTACGGCATTGAGTCGTGGGTCGACGTGAACGACTTGGCCATGGCGCGGCGCCCCGACGGCTACTGGGAGGCGATCATGCACCTGCGCGACCGGCGCGGGCCGTTCAGCTTCTGCTTCAAGGACAGCGCCGGCAACTGGGACAGCAACAACGGCTTCAACTGGCAGGTGGAGGTCCAGTAGCGGCCGCCCGCGGGGCGGCCGTGCGCGCGAGAAGGGTCGAGCGGGCACAAGCGGGGACGTGGGTCGGAGGGCGGGGCGGCCGTCAAGGCGGGTCGCCCTCTTTGTGTTGGGCGCTGAGGGCGCGCGCAGAGGCGGAACGCGGCGCCGGGGCGGCCGCAAGAGGAGGAACGCGGACTTCCGGCGGCGAAATGCGGAGGACGTGCCCGCGGCGCCCGCGCGGCACCCGCGAGGCGCCCGCGAGGCGCCGCGCGCCGGCGTCGTGGGGGATCGCGGGGGATCGCGGGGGAGGAGGCGGGGTCATGGCGCGAGAGCTCGCGGACGGCGTCCTGCGCGGCCTGCCGCTGCGCGGGGCTGAACTGGGCGCCACCCGCCGGATGATCCTGACCCTGGCCTGGCCGGCAGTGTGCGAGATGTTCCTGCACACCTTCGTCTGGGTCGCCGACACGGCCATGGTCGGCCGGCTCGGCGCGGAGGCGATCAGCGCCGTCGGGATGGGCGGAGAGATGTACTTCAGCATCATCGCCGCGCTGGGGGCGCTGGGGGTGGGGACGACCGCCCTCGTTGCCCGGCACGTCGGGGCGGGCGAGGAGCGCCCCGCCCGGTTCGCCGCCGCGCAGGGGCTCGTCGTGGCCTGCGCCTGCGGCGTGGGCGTGGCCCTCCTGGGCGTGGTCCTGGGGCCGTGGGCCTTCAGCCTCACGGGGCTTGGCCCCCGCGTCCAGGCGATGGGCGGCGTGTACCTGCGCATCATGTGCTCGGGCGCGGGGTTCGTCCTTGCGACGTGGGTCATCAACGGCGCCTTCCGCGCCACGGGTGACACGCGGACGCCGCTTCTGGTCACCGGCGTCACCAACGCCCTGAACGTGCTCGGCGACTACGCCCTGATATACGGCCACTTCGGCCTGCCGGCCATGGGCGTGGCCGGCGCGGCCGTGGCCAGCGTGATTGCCCAGGGAATCGGCCTGCTGATCGCCGCGTCGCGGCTGCTGTCGGAGCGCACGGCGCTGCGGCCGGGGCCGGGCTGGACGATGATTCCTGACCGCCGGGCGGTCGTGCGGCTCTTGCGAGTGAGCGCGCCCGCCGGCATAGAGTCGCTGCTCACGGATGGGGCGCGCATGATCGGGCTGTTCATCGTCGCCGCCACAGGCCCGGTCGCGTTTGCCGCCGTCCCGATCACCATCGCCGCCGAGAGCGTCTCGTTTATGGCCGGCCACGGCTTCGCCATTGCCGCCGGGATCGTCGCCGGCCAGCGGCTGGGCGCCGGCCGGCCCGACCGTGCCTACCGCGAGAGCGCGGTCGCCGTGGGCCTGGCGGCGCTGATGATGGCCGCGTTCGGGCTGGCCTTCATCGCCTTCCCCGCGCCGCTGGTGCGGCTTTTCACGACCGACCCCGCCGTGCTGGCCCTTGCCGCGCCGTGCCTGCGCATCACCGGGTTATTTCAGGTGTCGGTGGCCGTTGCCGACACGTTCCTGGGGGCGCTGCGCGGGGCGGGCGAGACGCGCGTGCCCATGGCGATCACCGGCGTGACCGCGTGGGCGGTGCGCCTGCCGTTCTGCTTTCTGGCCCTGCGTGTGCTCGGGCTGCCGGTGCCCTTCTACTTCTGGGCCGCCGGCCTGGAGTGGACGGCCAAGGCCGTCCTGGCCGTCCGGGCCTTCCGGCGCGGGCGGTGGCTCAAGCGCACGGTGTGACGGGCCGGGGCCGCGCCGTACTGGGGCCGCCTCGCCCTGCAGCCGCCGGTTCTTGACAGGGGTTGTCCCCGGATGCGTCGAAGAGTGAGGGGCGGGAGGCTTCAGGGTTGGCAGGGTTAGCAGGGTGCGGTTCCCGGGGCAGTTGCGTCCCGGCCGATGGGGGGAGAGGACGTGGCGGCTGGCGAAATGGGTCCGGGCCCTGGCGGCCTGACCGGCGAGAACGCGCGGGGGTTGCCGCGCGTTTCGCCGCCGGTCTCAGCGCCGGTACGGCTTTCGGCCAACGAGAACCCGTTCGGGCCGTCGCCGCGGGCCATGGCGGCGATGGTCCGCTGTCTCTGCGACGCCCACCGCTACCCTGACGCCGCGTACCCGGCGCTGCGGGCGGGGCTGGCCCGGCACCACGGCGTGGAGCCCGCCATGGTGGTGGTCGCCAACGGCGCCCAGAACGCGCTGACGGCCATCGCGCGGGCGCTGCTCGACCGCGGCGCGGAGGTCGCCGTCCCCGCGCCGGCGTGCGCGGGCTACGCTGAGGCGGCGGCGCTGGCCGGGGCGCGGGTTGTTGAGGTTCCCCTGCGCGACTTCTCTGTGGACCTCGACGCCGTGGCGGCGGCGCTCACCCCACGAACGAAGCTCGCCTGCGTACCCAGCCCGCACGACCCCGCCGGCACCATCGTGCGTCGCCGCGAGTTGGAGCGCTTTCTGGCGCGACTTCCCGGCGGCGTCACGGTCATCCTGGACGAGGCCTTCTCCCAGTACGTCGACGACCCCGAGTACCCGCGGGGCGTGGACTACGTCCGGCGCGGCGACCCGGTGGTCGTCTTGAAGAGCTTCTCGGCGATATTCGGGCTGGCCGGGCTGCGGCTGGGCTACGCCATCGCCCCGTTGCCGCTCTCAGCCCTGTTCTCCGCCGCCCGCGAGCGGTTCTGCGTCAACCGCGTCGCCGCGGCCGGCGCACTGGCCGCGCTTCAGGACGAAGACCACGTGGCGCGCTGCCGGGAGGCGAACCGGCGCGACCGGGCGCGGCTCATGGCGGGCCTTGCGGCCCTGGGCGCGACGCCCGTGCCGTCCCAGGCCAACTTCGTCCTCGCCGACATCGGCATGGACGCGCGCGCGGCCTGCGCCGGGCTCGAGGAGCGCGGCGTGCTGGTTTGTGCCGGCAGCGCCTGGGGCCTGGATACGATGATCCGGGTCACGGTCGGCCAGCCGTGGGAGAACGCGGCGTTCCTGGAGGCCCTGGCGGCGGTGCTGGGGCGCGACCCGGCATGACGCGGCATGACGCGGCCGGGCGCGGCCTGAAGCGGCTTGGCGCGGAGTGGCGAGGCGTGGCACGGCCTGATCTGACGGGGGTGAGGAGATGGACTCGGGGCACGCCGGGGGCGCGCCGTTCGGCATGGCGCTGCCCGAATGCGTCGTCGTCGACGGGGAGAGCCTTGGGCTGGCTGACGTTGTCGCCGTAGCGCGCCGCCGCGCGCCCGCCACGCTTGGCGGCGCGGCGCGGGCGCGCGTTGAGACGGCGCGCGCCCTGGTCGAGGAGATCGTTGCCCGGGGTGACGTCGTCTATGGCATCAACACCGGCTTTGGCAGCTTCGAGAAGGTCGTGATCCCGCCGGCGCGCGTTGCCGACCTGCAGCGGAACCTGATGCGCAGCCACGCCTGCGCCGTCGGCCGCCCGCTTGACGCCGAGGTCGTGCGCGCGGCGATGCTTTTGCGGGCAAATGCGCTCGCCCGCGGCCACTCCGGGGTGCGGCCGGCCATCATCGACCGCCTGCTGCAGATGCTGGAGCGCGGCGTGCACCCCGTGGTCCCCGAGCAGGGTTCGTTGGGCGCCAGCGGTGACCTCGCCCCGCTGGCGCACATCATGCTCGTGCTGATCGGCGAGGGCGCGGCGGAGTACAAGGGGCAGGAGCTTGCCGGCGGCGAGGCGCTGCGCCGGGCGGGCCTTGAGCCAGTCGAGTTGCAGGCCAAGGAAGGCTTGGCCCTGATCAACGGCACCCAGGTGATGACCGCGCTCGGGGCGCTCGCGGCCTTTGACGCCCACGCCTACGTGCAGAGCGCCGACGCCGTCGCGGCGCTTACGGTCGATGTCCTGCGCGGCATCCCGGCGCACTTCGACGAGCGCATCCAGAGGCTGCGGCCGCACCCCGGCCAGGCGGTCGCGGCCGCCAACATGCGCCGCCTCCTGGACGGCAGCCGGCTCACCACCCGGCCGGGCCAGATCCAGGTGCAGAACGCCTACACCCTGCGCTGCATCCCCCAGGTCCACGGCGCCGTGCGCGACGCCCTGAGCCACGTCGCTGCCCTCGTGGTGCGGGAGGCGAACTCGGTCAACGACAACCCGCTCCTGTTCCCGGAGACGGGCGAGGTGCTGGGGGGCGGGAACTTCCACGGCCAGCCCGTGTCCATGGCCCTGGACTACCTGGGCATCGCCTGCGCGGCGCTGTCGGGCATGATCGAGCGCCGCGTCGAGCGGCTGGTCAACCGGAACCTCAGCGGCCTCCCCGCGTTCCTCACCGCCGATGGCGGGGTGCAGTCGGGGCTGATGATCGGCCAGTACACGGCGGCGTCGCTGGTTTCAGAAAACAAGATCCTCGCCAGCCCGGCCAGCGTCGACACCATCCCGTCCTCCGAGAACCAGGAGGACCACGTGAGCATGGGAACCACCGCCGCGCGCAAGTGCCGCGCCATCCTGGGAAACTGCTTCAAGGTGCTGGCGATCGAGGCGCTGTGCGCGGCGCAGGCGGTCGACGTGCCGCCGCTGGAGCAGGAGAGGGAGCTCTTGCGGGAGAAGGGACTGCCCCCGCGCGCGCGGGAGAACCTCGCGCCGCTGACGCGCACGGTCTACGACTTCGTGCGCCGGCGGTCGCCGCGCCTGGACGAGGACCGCTCGCTCTCGGGCGAGATCGAGCGGCTGGCGGCCGACCTGCAGGCGGGCGAGCTGTGCGCGGCCTTAGGCGAGAGCGGGCTGCAATAGGGCGACGGCGGCCTGCGCTGGGGCGACGGCGGCCTGCGCTAGCGCGGTAGCGGCCATGGACGGGCCACGGACGGGTATCGACACCCCCCGTGGCCCGTATACTTTGGAGGGGCAGCGCGGCTGTGGCGCCGGCCCGCGGCCACTGCCCCCGGGCGCGGCGGCGGGCACCGCAAGAAGGTGCCATCGGGGGGCGCGAGCGTGCGGGGAGGGAAAAGTCCGCGGATTTGGGCGGGTGCGCGCGGCGGCGCGAGCGCGCGCGGGTCGAGGGCGAGGCGCTTCGGGCTTGTGGCGCTCCTTGCGCTCGGGGCGGGGCTTCTCATCGCCGTTGGGCTCGTGCGCGTAGAGGTGGTCACCGAGCGCCGCCTGGTTGAGGTCGCCCGCGGCGGGTGGGGCGGCGGAAGGGAGCAGTTCGGCCTGCTCACCGCGGAAACCGGCAGGCTCTATGGGCCGCGGTCATTCGCTGTGGCCGCGGATGGGTCACTGTGTGTGGCCGACACCTACAACCGGCGGCTGGTGGTCATCGGCGGTCAGGGACAGCCGGGGCAGCCAGGGCAGCCGGGGCAGCGGGGGCAGCGGGGGCAGGGGGGGCAGGAGCCGGTCCGGGTGAACGTCGATGTCCCGGCACCGTTGATGGAGGCGGCGCGTGGCCGGCCCTTCGTCGCCGAGGACATCGCCTGCGGCGGGGGCGGCCTGGTCTGTATCGCCGGCGCAAGCGGGCCGCAGGTGCTGGTGTTCAAGGGGCAGGAGGTCCTGGGGCCGGTCGCCGGGCCAGTGTCGCCCGACGGCGAGTGGCTCTTGGAGGGGTTGTGGGTGGCGGGCGGCGACCTATTCCTGGCCGCACAGGTCGTCGCCAACGACGTCTTCTGCCGCAACCTCTACGCCGTGCCGCTGGAGCAGGCGCCGGGTGCCGCGGTGGCCAGCGGGACGGCGGGTGGCGCGGCGGGCGGCGCGACACCCCCGTGGCGGGCGGTGGCGCGGCTGGCCCTGGATGCATCCGGGACGCGGCGCTGCGTCACGTCGATCTTTGACGCCCCAAACATCTTGCCCGCCGGCAATCGCATCTTCACCCTGGGACCAGGGCGTGACCGTTTCGAACGCGTCCTGCGGGCGTTCTCCCCTGGCGGCGAGCTCCTGTGGGAGGACCGCCTGGAGATGCCCCGCCTGGCCGACACCGCCGAGCTCGTGGGCGCCGACTCCCGGGGACGCGTATACGTCGGGGTCGACCTTCATGAGGCGGACGCCACGGTCTTGGCGTGGTCGACGCCGCCCCCCGGCCGGCAGCGGGCGGTGGCGCCAGCGCGGCGGCCGGCCCAGCTGACCCTGGGTGCTCCGGCGGGCGAGGTGCTCGCGCGCGTGCGCGTGCGCGTGACGCCCCAGGGCGACGTGTTCTGGGCGCACGCCGACCGCGAGGGCTACGCCATGCGCTGCTGGCGCACGCGCCGCCACTGGCGGCTCGTACCACGGCTGGCGCACGGCTGACGCCGCGGCGCGGCGACGGCGAGTGCAGCCAGGACCACTGCCGCTCCCACCAGGACAAGCTTGTTGACCACGACCAGGTCAGGGCCGACCCGCGCCGCCCCGGCGTCAGGCCGCAGGATCGTGGCCAGGATGCGCAGCAGCGTGGTCTTGCCCGCCCCGTTCGGCCCCAGCAGCCCAACCACCCCCGGGCCGCACGATAGCGACACGTCGCGCAGGGCCCAGTCGTCGCCGTACCGCTTGCCGACGCCGTCCAGGGCGATGAGGTCCACGCTGCTCCCCCGCGAGGATGCAAATCATCAGGGCGCGAGGGCACGCCCTGCGGGGGTGCACTTCGCCATCCCCGACTTCCTGTCCTCCTTCATCACGCCCGATTCCGCTCATCCACGGCTTAGCGTCGACTGTTGTCTAGCCCGCGTGAGCCGTTTCTTGCGCTGACGGCCAGCGTTCCTGACCGAGCGCTGCGGACGGACCGGTCGTTCAGGAGCCAGGAAGAGGAGAACCGACGCCGACCGAGAAGCGCATTCCAGGGAGGGAGGGGAAGGCCTTGCCCGAAGTGACCCGAGTTGTCAAGGTCGTGCAGGCCCTGACTGCGCTGCTTGGGATAGCCATGACCGTCCTCACCTTCTTCTTCCCGTGTCCAGGTGACGTCGAGGATGCCAGGTACCTGTACAGCTCGGTCTTTCAGGGTTTTCTCACGCTTCTCGGCTTCCAGATAGCCGTATACTTCTTCAATGTTCATGAGCTGCAACGAACGTCGCTCCGCGGGAAAGAGCCGTCCACAGGTGTGCTCGTAGTCATCAATCTCACAATCGTCACAATCATGCACGCCATGTTGGGACTAATGGCCAATGCCTCATCTTCTCCCGGATCACGTTCCATCATGGTGCACCTCCTGGCAGCCGAGGTAACACTGACCCTTATGGTCACCCTTGGGTGGTTCATATTCCCCATGGGAACTGCGATAGTCTTGCGGGCAGCGGCGCGGAAGAAGTCGCAGCAACTCCCACCCGTCACACCGCCGGAGCAGCCTTCATCGCCAGGCACCGATACCCCGGGCGCAGGGCCTCCTCCGCCTTAGTCGCGGCCGCGCAGAACGGGTGGCAATGAGACTCAAAGGGTACGGAAAGGTAGTCGCAACGGGGCGGGCGGTGTAGTGCGCGCGGCGCCCAGTGCCAGCCAAATGGCTACAGGGGGTACCGGATTCGCGGCGCTGGAGAGAGGAGCTGGGTCGCCCGATGCACTTGCGGCGCTCGGCGCATCCCGACCCACGGAAGCGTGATAAGGGGAACAAGGTTAGAGGGCCCGACCTATGCCTTAAACTGGGGCTACATGCTTTGCTGGAGGAGACCGCAAGATGCAACCGGTAGTTCAAGCCAACGTTCTGGCGTCGGCACACTTTGTGGCAGAATACCAACCGAGGACTCCTGCGAACCTGATTATTATGGAGAACATCCCACAGGGACACGCTCCCCTGAACACTACCACCTTGTACGCCCGATACGCCTTGAAGCCGTTCCCAAACTTCTACTCTAAAGGGGCGTCCATTGCAGCAGTTCAACAAGACTACTTTGGTTTTTATGCCCTGCGCAACTCGGGTAGAGGTCTTCTCGCTAGTATTGAATTTCTTAGAGCAAGCAGCGAGTTATTGAGGGGAGGCTATTGCGGCCCTTCCGTCGTTCTGAGCTATTCTGCGGCGTTTCAACTGCTTCAAGCCTACTTGGCCCTGAATGGGGTCGCCGTATTCAATCCAAGCCGCGGATTGCCCTTTGTACGCATGGAGCGTAACGGGAGCTACTCGGCCGGCTATTCTCGCTTCGCCCATAAGGCCATCACCGCGGTCCTGGCGACCGAGGGTCATTGGACCTTTGCGAAGAATGAACGGCCGTTTTCGCACTTACATCGCTGGATGTTGCTGGCGAGGGCGTTCGCCCCCCCGGCAGAAATCCCCCGGTACTTCAGGGATGTGTTTGAGTACTTGGCGTCCTACGGACCATTCGGCCCGCGGAAAGTCACGGATGAACAGCTAATCCGAAAAGGCGTCGCAGATCGATCTAGTATCAGCTAGGCACAAGGCCCTTTACGAAGGATACGCTTATGATGACTGGGTGTACACTTCCGCACTCAACAAAGACGTGGATACACTAAGCGGCATCGAAGCGCGCGCCACGGCGATTCAGGACTTCGCTCTATCACTCTTCCGGGACATCCTAAGAGACCTCGATATACTCAGGCGGCTACTGAGGCCGGTAATTTCAGAAAACTGGCGAACTGCGATGGCAAATGCTATAGCGACACCGCCGTTTGAACTATCGAGCTTGCGCACTCCCGGTCTCACGACCCACGAAGCGCGAGCTCTGGGCCGGTTGGTCCATTGGGTTTTCCCACACGTACCATGGGTGAAGTAGGTACCTGAAGGGTTCCCCTGGCCACGCAGCTGGACCCCCGGTTGGGCTGCCCCCTCCGTGGCCGCCGCGCCCGCTCTGCGAGCGGACGAGGCAAGTCCTCCTGCAGCCTCCGATGCGGGCGCCGCCTGCGGGAGGACGGAGCTCAGAGCACCCAGCCGTCCCACTCCTTGGGGGTACGTCTGTCCGTCACCCTGGGCCGCGCCAGATGTCCGCCCGTCACGCCGCCCCCCGCCCTCCGCCCGAACCCCACCCCGCCCGCGCCCCTTGGGGCGCGACTAACGCGAATATTGGGACTATTGCCCGCCACAGCGGGCTTCGGGAGGAGTCGGCTGGCAGGGCGTAGAAAATGACGCGGGGGTATCGCAAGCGCCGTCGCGGGTTCGCGAAGGCGCATGGCTGGGGGGCGTTCCGATGGTGGATATTGTCGAGTGCGTCCCCAATTTCAGCGAGGGTCGCCGTCGCGCCGTGATCGATGCCGTGTGCCGGGCCGCGGCGGGCGTGCCCGGCGTTTTCGTCCTGGACGTCTCCTCTGACGCCACCCACAACCGCTCGGTGCTGACGCTGGCCGGCCCGGCGGCCGCGGTCGGGGAGGCGGCGTTCGCCGCCACGCGGGCGGCGGGCGAGCTGATCAACATGGAAGAGCATCGCGGCGAGCACCCGCGCATCGGGGCGATGGACGTCGTGCCGTTCGTCCCCGCCGGGGACCGCACCATGGCCGACTGCGTGGCCCTGGCGCGCGCGGTGGGCGGGCGCATCGCGCGCGAGCTGCAGATACCGGTGTACCTGTACGCCGAGGCGGCGACGCGCCCGGAAAGGCGGCGGCTGGCCGACATCCGCCGCGGCGAGTACGAGGGATTAAGGCGCAACGTGGCGGCGCCGGGGCGCGAGCCGGACTTCGGCCCGCCGCGGCTGCATTCGACGGCGGGGGCGACGGCGGTCGGGGCGCGGCCGTTCCTGGTCGCCTTCAACGTCGACCTTGACTCGCGCGACCTGCAGGCGGCGCGTGCGATCGCCCGCGAGGTGCGCGAGTCGTCGGGCGGGCTGCCCAAGCTGCAGGCGATCGGCATCTGGGCGCGGGGCGAGACGGCGGTGCAGGTCTCGATGAACGTGCTCGACTTCCGCGTCACGTCGCTTGCGGCGGCGTTAGACGCCGTCGCCGCGGCCGCGGCCCGGCGGGGCCTGGCGGTCCTTTCAGGCGAGCTGGTGGGGCTGGTGCCGCGGGCGGCGCTGCCCGCCGACCCAGAGCGGCGCCTGCTGATCGCCGGCTTCGACCCGGCGCGGCAGGTGTTCGAGGAGCGACTGGCGCGAATGGGCGCTGCCGGGGGCGGCCCGGCCGGGGGGGCGCGGTCATGAGCGGGGCACGAGGCCGGGCCGGCCCACAGGCAAGCCCACAGGCCGGCCCACAAGCCGGCCTACAGGCTGACCTCATCGTCAAGCACATCGGCCAGCTGGTGACCATGCGCGGGCCCGTGCCACGCGTGGGCGCCGCCCTCGCCGACGTCGGCATCGTCGAGGACGGCATGGTGGTCATGCGGGCGGGCCGGATCGTCGCCGTCGGTCGCACCGTCGAGCTCGAGCGCGAGGGCTACTGCGCCCCCGAGGTCATTGAGGCCCCGGGGCGGACGGCGGTGCCGGGCTTTGTCGATGCCCACACGCACCCGGTCTTCGCCGGGTGGCGGGCCGGCGAGTTTGCCGCCCGGCTGCGCGGTGAAAGCTACGAGAAGGTCCTGGCGTCAGGCGGCGGCATCCTGAGCACGGTGCGCGCGACGCGCGCGGCGTCGGCGGCCGAGCTTGCGGCCCTGGGCCGCGAGCGCCTGGAGTCGTTCTTGGCCGCGGGCACGACCACGGTCGAGGCCAAGAGCGGCTATGGCCTGAACCTGGACGACGAGCTCAAGTGCCTCCGCGTGCTGCGCGAGCTTGGGGCCGAAGGGCGCTGCGACGTCGTGCCCACCTTCCTGGGGGCGCACGCCGTGCCGCCGGAGTTTCTGGGCCGCTCCGGGGAGTATGTCGAGTTCCTGTGCCGGGAGGTCCTGCCCGCGGTGGCGCGCGAGGGCCTGGCGCGGTTCTGTGATGTCTTTTGCGAGCGGGGGGCGTTCGACCCCGCCGAGTCGCGCCGGGTGCTCGAAGCGGCGCGCGACCTGGGGCTCAAGCTCAAGATCCACGCCGATGAGTTCAGCGACCTGGGCGGGGCGCGGCTGGCCGCCGAGCTCGGGGCGACCTCAGCCGACCACCTGCTCCAGGCCGGCGAGGGCGGGCTTAGAGCGATGGCCCGCGCGGGCACGGTGGCGGTGCTCCTGCCCGGCACGGCGCTCTTCGCCGCCGGCGGGCGCGCGGCCGACGCCCGGCGCATGATCGATCTCGGGCTGCCGGTGGCGCTGGGCACGGACTTCAACCCGGGCACCTGCCCGGTGCAGTCGATGGGCCTGATGGTCGGCCTGGCGTGCACGATGATGCGCCTGACCCCCGAGGAGGCGCTGGCGGCGGCGACGGTCAACGCGGCGTGCGCGGTCGGCCTCCCCGGCACGGTGGGGCGCATCCAGGTCGGGTTCCAGGCGGACATGGTGCTCCTTTCGGCACCGTCTTTCGAACACATCCCGTACCGGTTCGGCGAGGGGCTGGTGGAAACGGTCATAAAGCGCGGCCGCGTGATCGTCGCCGGCGGCCGCCCGCGCCGGTGAGAGGGCGGGAAAGCGTCGGCGGCGACGACACCTCTTGAGGCTTGCAGATGTTGATGCGGGCCGGGTGGAGCGGGCTTTACAGGCGGCGTCTCAAGAAGGCGGCCGCGACACGATTCAAGGAGGGGGTGCGCGTAGTGAGTATCCCGTCTGACCTGGACATCGCCCAAGCGGCGAAGATGAAGCCGGTCATGGACATCGCCTCGGGGATCGGCCTGCAGGAGGACGAGATCGAGTTTTTCGGCAAGTACAAGTGCAAGGTCTCACTCGACGTCCTCAAGCGCCTCAAGGGCCGTCCCGACGGCAAGTACATCGACGTGACGGCGATCACGCCCACGCCGTTCGGCGAGGGCAAGACGGTCACCACGATCGGCCTCGGCCAGGCGCTGAACCGCATCGGCAAGAAGTGCATCAACACCATCCGCCAGCCTTCTTTAGGCCCGGTGTTCGGCATCAAGGGCGGCGCCGCCGGCGGCGGCTACTCGCAGTGCGTCCCGATGGAGGACTTCAACCTGCACTTCACGGGCGACTGCCACGCCGTCTCCCTGGCGCACAACCTGCTGGCGGCGTTCCTTGACGCCAGCATCATGCACGGCAACAAGCTGGGCATCGAGCCGTTCAGCATCACCTGGCCGCGCGTGGTCGACGTCAGCGACCGCGCCCTGCGCAACATCATCGTCGGCCTGGGCGGCTCCGAGGACGGCGTGCCGCGGCAGACCGGGTTTGACATCTCGGTCGCGTCCGAGGTCATGGCCATATTGGCCCTGACCACGGGGCTCTTTGACATCCGCGAGCGCCTCGGCCGCATCGTCGTCGGCTACACCAAGGAGGGCAAGCCGGTCACGGCCGAGGACCTCAAGTGCGCCGGGTCGATGACCGTCCTGATGAAGGACGCCATCAAGCCCAACCTGATCCAGACCCTGGAGAACACCCCGGTGTTCGTGCACGCCGGGCCGTTCGCCAACATCGCCCACGGCAACAACTCGATCATCGCCGACCAGATGGCCATCAAGCTCGGCGACTACGTCGTTACCGAGAGCGGCTTCGGCGCCGACATCGGCGCCGAGAAGATGTTCAACATCAAGTGCCGCTACAGCGGCATGAAGGTCGACTGCGCCGTGGTCGTCGCCACCGTGCGCGCCCTCAAGATGCACGGCGGCGCGTTCAAGGCGCCCCCGGGCAAGCCGCTGGACAAGACCGAGGTGCAAAAGCTCAACATGCCCGCCCTGGAGAAGGGCTGCGAGAACCTGGCCAAGCACGTCGAAAACTGCGGCCTGCACGGCATCCCCGTCATCGTCGCCATCAACAAGTTCGATGGCGACCGCGACGAGGAGATGGAGGTCATCCGCAAGAAGGCTATCGAGGCCGGCGCGGCTGACGCGGTGTTCAGCGACGTGTGGGAGAAGGGCGGCAAGGGCGGCGAGGACCTGGCCCGGTCCGTGGTCAAGGTCTGCGAGACGATCCCGACCAAGTTCCACCACCTCTACCCGCTGGAGATGTCGATCAAGGAGAAGATCGAGACCATCGCCACCAAGATCTACGGCGCCGACGGCTGCGACTACGACGCCCTGGCCGAGAAGCAGATGAGGCTCTACACCAAGCTGGGCTACGACAAGCTGCCGATCTGCATGGCCAAGACGCACCTGTCGCTCACGTCCGACCCCACCATCAAGGGCCGGCCGCGGGGCTTCCGCATGCCCGTCCGCGAGGTGCGGGCGTCGGTGGGCGCCGGCTTCCTGTACCCGCTCCTGGGCAAGATGCGCACCATGCCCGGCCTGCCCTCGGTACCGGCCGGGACCTTCGTCGACATCGACAAGGATGGCAAGACCGTCGGCCTGTTCTAGGCGGTCAGGGCCGCCCCGGGCAGCGGGGCGTGGAGGGCGCGATGTATCAGTCGGCGGCGGCCGGGATGACCCCCGGCCGCCGCTCCCACTTTGGTGTTTTCCTTTGCGGCGTTTTCCGCTGATGTTTTCCTCGCCATCGTCCCTGGCGCAGGAGGGATTCTTTACAAGGTCGGATAACATATCATACTGTGCCGCCAACTTGAAAACGCTTCCTCCGAGCACATCCCCTTGATCGCAAAGAGGCAACGGCAAGCGGTGTAGCATTTACCGGGCAGTTAGAGGGGGGTACCCATGGATCAGGGTGACGGCGCAGAGATCAGGGACAAGATCCTGGCCATCTTGAAGGATAGACCCGGCGCGTACCTTCCCGGGCACGAGATATCGCGGCGTGTCGGCATATCGCGCGCGGCGCTGTGGAAGCAGATGGGGCTCCTGCGCCGCGCCGGTCATCCCATCTCGGCCAAGCCGAGGCTGGGATACACCCTGGTGCCGGGGGGCATCCAGCACGCGCGCACCAAGCTCCTGGGCCGGCGCCTGCTGCAGTTCCTGCGCGTGAGCTCAACCAACGAGATCGCCAAGCGCCTGGCCGCCGACGGCGTGATCGAGGGCACGGTGGTCATGGCCGACGAGCAGCGGCAGGGCAAGGGCCGCATGGGGCGGCCGTGGGCGTCGCCACGCGGCGGCCTGTGGTTCTCGGTGATCCTCAGGCCTCCCCGCGCCGCCCGCGCCCAGGCCCACCAGCTGGCGTTTCTGGCCGGGGTCGCGGTCGCCCTGGGCATCCGCCGGGAGACGGCGCTCGATGCCCGGCTGAAGTGGCCCAACGACGTGATCATCAACGGCCGCAAGGTGTGCGGGGTGATCGGCGAGATGGTCAACGTCGGGCTGCTGGCGCGGCCGCAGCCGCGACCGGGCAAGGGCAACCCCGAGCAGCGCGCCCCGCGGTCGCCGTCCACGCTGCTCAACCACGCCGCGCCCCAGGCGGTCGTCATCGGCGTGGGCATCAACTCCAACATCGACTACAACCGGCTGCCGCCCGAGGTGCGCGCCAACGCCACCAGCCTGCAGCTGGAGCTGGGGCGGCAGGTGTCGGCGCCGCGCCTCCTGGCGGCCATCTTCGAGGAGCTGGAGCGGCTGTATGAGACGTGGCAGCAGCGCGGGCTGGCGCCGGCGATCGAGGAGTGGCTGACCCTCGACTGCACGGTGGGGAACGAGGTCTGTGTCGAGGCGGTGGGCGAGACGTTCTTCGGCCGGGTGGCGGGGATCGACCCGGAGGGCCGGCTCCTGGTCGACGTTGAGGGCGGGCGCACGCGGGCCGTGGCGGCCGGGGATGTGACGCTGCGCAAGCAGCGCCAGGGGTAGAGGGGGGAGTGACCATGCTGCTGGCGCTCGACGTGGGCAACACGAACACGGTGGTCGGATTGTACCGCGGCGTGGAGCTTCTGGCCGACTGGCGGCTGTCCACCGACCGCAACCGCACCGCCGACGAGCTCGCCGTCGTGCTGCGCGACCTGTTCGGCTTCTGCAACCTGACCTTCGACGTCGTCGACGCGTTCGTCTTCGCCTGCGTGGTGCCGCAGCTGGTGTTCGCCATCGAAACCCTGGCCGTCAGGTACTTCAAGGTCCAGCCGCTGGCCGTGATCCCCGGCGTCAAGATGGGCATGTCCATCCGCTACGACGATCCGCGCGAGGTGGGCGCCGACCGCGTCGTCAACGCCGTGGCGGCGTTCCGGCGCTACGGCGGGCCGCTGATCGTGGTCGACTTCGGCACCGCCACCACCTTCGACGCCGTCTCGGCGGCGGGGGAGTACCTGGGCGGGGCCATCGCCCCCGGCATCGTCATCGCCGCCGAGGCCCTGTTCGAGCACGCCGCCAAGCTGACCCGCGTCGAGCTGGTGCGGCCGCCGGCGGCCATCGGCAAGAACACGGTCGCCAGCACGCAGTCGGGGATCGTCTTCGGCTACGCGGGCATGGTCGACGGCCTGGTCGAGCGCATCCGGGCCGAGCTCGGCGGCACGGCGCACGTCGTGGCCACGGGAGGCCTGGCTGACCTGGTGGCCAGCGTCAGCCGCACCATCGAACGCGTCGACCACATGCTGACCCTGGAGGGCCTGCGCATCATATACGAGCTCAACCAGTCCCGGCCGGCGCGAGACGACGCCTAGAGACGCCCAGACGACGCCTGGAGACGCCCAGACGACGCCTGGCGGCCGGGACCCCGGGAGGACGTACAAGTGGCAGTACAGAGGGTGCTCCTGCTCGGTGACCCCGCCCTCCGGCGCCCCAGCCGCCCGGCCGCGGATGCCGGGCCGGCGGCGCTGTCAGCCCTCGCCGGCGACCTCGCTGATACCCTGGCCGCGCTGCGCCAGCGTCACGGGTTCGGCCGCGGCCTGGCGGCGCCGCAGATCGGCGTCCCGCTGCGCGCCGTGTTCATCAACGTCGACGGTCCGCTGGCGCTCCTGGACCCGGTGGTCGCGGGCGGCGACGGCGAGATCCTCCTGTGGGACGACTGCTTCAGCCTGCCGGGCCTGCTCATGCGGCTCACCCGCCAGCGGCGGGTGACGGTGCGCTATCGCCGCCTGGACGGGGATGAGGCCGAGCTCGGCGCCGAGGGCGGGCTGGCCGAGCTCCTGCAGCACGAGATCGACCACCTGGACGGGGTGCTGGCCATCGACCGCGTCGCCAGCGTGCGCGACGTGTGGCTGCGCGAGGAGTGGCTGCGCCAGGGCCGGCCCAACCCGTAGTCAGTGCACGAGGCTCGACGTCTCTTCTTCTCCCGTCGCCGCGACCTCGGCGGCGACGGCGCCCGCGTGCGCGCCCGCCGGCCCCAGGCACACCGCCTGCGCCTCGCCGGGGCCGACCTCGCGCCGCAGCAGGTCATCCAACGATTCGCGCCTGACGCTGAGGCGCGCCCAGCCGTTGTCCACCACCACTATGGCCGGCCGCGGCACGAGGTTGTACGTGGAGGCCATGGCGTGGTGGTAGGCGCCGGTGGCGAACACGGCCAGGATGTCCCCGGCCCTGACCTGGGGCAGCGGGCAGTCAAAGGCGATGGCATCGCCGCTTTCACAGTAGCGGCCCACGACGTGGTAGGCACGCGCGGGGGGCGCGGTGACGCGGTCGGCGACGACGACGCGGTAGCGCGCGCCGTAAAGCGCCACGCGGGGGTTGTCGCCCATGCCGCCGTTGACGCTCAAGAACGCCGGGCCGTGCGGGGTGACCTTGGTCCCACCCACCGTGTACAGGGTGGTGCCGGCCTCGGCGACGATGGAGCGGCCGGGCTCGACAAGCACGGCCGGCACCGGGATGCCGGCGGCGCGGCACTCCGCCTTCACCACGCGGGCCAGGGCCGCGGCGAGGGCGGTGATCGTCGGCGGCGTCTCGCTGGTGTAAGGGGCGCCGAGCCCGCCGCCGAGGTCGAGCTCCTCCAGCCGCCAGCCGCAGCGCTCGCTGATGCTGGCCGCGAAACGCACCGCGCGCCGCGCCGCCTCGCGCAGCGGGCGCAGGTCGAGGAGCTGGGAGCCGACGTGGACGTGGACCCCGTAAAACCTCAGGTGGGGGCTGGCGATGGCCATCGCCGCGGCCACTTCCGCGGCGCAGGTGCCGTTCTTGCCCGCGATGGCCAGGCCGAACTTGCCGTCGGCGAGGCCCGTCTGCACGTAGGCGTGGGTGTCGGCGCGCACGCCGGGCGCCAGCCGCAACAAGATGTGGGCCGTGCGGCCGGCCTGCGCGGCCAGCCGCGCCACAAGCTCAAGCTCCCACAGGCTGTCGACGATGATCCGCGCCACGCGCGACTCGATGGCTAACCGGACCTCAGCCGGCGTCTTGTTGTTGCCGTGGAAGAGCATGCGCGCGGGCGGGAAGCCGGCGCTCAGCGCCATGGCGATCTCGCCGGCTGAGTTCACGTCCAGCCACAGGCCCTCCGCCTCGACCAGGCGGCACATGTCGGCCGTCAAGAACGCCTTGGCCGCGTAAGCGACGCGGCTTTGCGGGAAGCCGGCCGCGAACGCGCCGGCGTAGGCGCGGCAGCGCGACCGCAGCACGCCCTCGTCGACGACGTACAGGGGGGTCCCGAAGTGGCGGGCGAGGTCGGTGGCGTAGCAACCGCCGAGGATGAGGCGCCCGCCGCCATCGACGACGCCGCCGGGGTACGGTAACTCTGGCACGGTGCATGCCTCCCAACTGCGACCAGTGCTGCGGTTCGCGGTTCGAGGTGTGTTTCGCCGCCGCTTGGTACTGAAGTATATCACCATTGCGCAATAACGTCAATTGCGCGTCAGGCGCGAGCGCGATCAGTGAATTCATTCGCCCGCCGCGGCGCAGCATCCTGCTACGGCCGGCACCCGGGTTTACTTTTTTTCCCACCGGCGGGCGGGGCGGGCCCGCGGGGCGAGGGGCACGGAGGTCGCGGGACCGACGCGGCGACGGCCGCATTACTATTGCCCGGCACCGCAGGCCGTGATAGTCTTATGGTGTGGGGCCGCGATGAGCGAGGCCCCGCCGCGGCGGCGCCCCGCGCTGGCCGCGGCTGAAAGGGGGGCTTTGTGTGCTTGTACTGTGGTTTGGTCTTGGCCTGGGGGCGGTGCTCGTTGTCGTGGGCGCGATAACGTACTTTCTCGCCCCACGCGTCGGCCCCAATCCCATCTTCGGGTTGCGCACCGGGTACAACCTGGTCAGCCGCGAGGTGTGGGACAAGTCAAACCGCGTCGGCGGGGCGGCCATGGCGCTGGTCGGTCTCCTGGCGCTTGTGGCGACGCCGCTGATCGTCTGGGCCGTGCCGCGCGAGGGAACGGCGTTCACCGCAATCATCATAGTCGTCATTGGGCCCCTCCTGGCCACGACGGGGTGGCTCTTCGCCTACACCCGCCGCCTGGCCCAGGGCACCGTGCTGGCGTCGTCGCTGCGGGTCGTGCCCCTGTGCTGGCGGCGGATGGCGCTGCCCCTGGGCTCGCTGGCCGTCGTGGGCGTGAATGCCCTCGTAGCGTGGCGGCTTCTGCCACCCGGCCCCGTCGCCTCGCACTTCAACCTGGCCGGCGAGGCCGACGGCTGGTCCAGCCGCTTGGCGCTGGTCTTGATATTCGTCATCGCCTCGGCCATCCTGACGCTCATCCCCGTCATCGTCAACCTCGTTGCCAGCCGGGAGCCGGCCATCGCCATCTCGCGCCTGGGCGGGCTGTACCTGCCCCCGGAGCGCGGCCTGGCGTACGTGGGGGCGACGATTGCGGTCACCAACCTGTTCATGGTCGTGATCCTGTGGGACATTGTCGACTTCAACACGCGCGGGGCGCACCTGGCGCCGTCGATAGGCGGCGTGATCTGGCCGGCCGTGGCGGTGCTGCTGGTAGCCATCGTCGGGCTGTTCTTCGTTTATGCCCGCAGGGCGGGCGACCCGGACGACGCCGGCGGCGAAGGCTGCTCATGAAGGTGCTGGTCATCGGGGGGGGCGGGCGTGAGCACGCCCTGGCGTGGGCCCTGTCGCGGAGCGACCGCGTCAGGCGCGTGTTCTGCGCGCCGGGCAACGCCGGCATCGCCGCCGTCGCCGAGTGCGTGCCGGTGGCGGCCGAGGACGGCGCGGGCCTGCTCAGGTTCGCTGCCGGCAACGGCGTCGACCTCACCGTGGTCGGCCCCGAGGCGCCGCTGGTGGCCGGGATGGCGGACCGCTTCGCCGCCGCGGGCCTGGCCGTCCTCGGGCCTTGCGGCGCCGGGGCGGCCATCGAGGGCAGCAAGGCCTTCGCCAAGCTGTTCATGCAGCGCCACGGCATCCCCACCGCGCGCGCCGAGGTCTTCGACGACTTCGCCGCGGCGCGGTCGCACGTGCGCGCGGCGAGGGGTCCACTGGTGGTCAAGGCCGACGGGCTGGCCGCCGGCAAGGGCGTGGTCGTCGCCGACGATGCCGTCGCGGCGCTGGAGGCGCTGGAGGGCATGATGGTCCGCGGCGCGTACGGGGGCGCCGGGGCGCGCGTGGTGGTCGAGGAGCGCCTCGACGGCGAAGAAGCCTCGGTCATGGCCCTCACCGACGGCGTCACCGTGCTGCCGCTCCCCGCCGCCCAGGACCACAAGCGCGTCTTTGACGGCGACCGCGGCCCCAACACGGGCGGTATGGGCGCCTACACCCCGGTGCCGGCGGTTGACGCCGCCCTTCTCGACTGGGTGCGCGAGCACGTGCTGCAGCGCACCGTCGACGGCCTGCGCGAAGAGGGGATCCTGTACCGGGGGGTGTTGTACGCCGGGCTGATGATCGGCCGCCCGGCGCCGGGCCGCCATCCGCCGCCGGTGCACGTCCTGGAGTTCAACTGCCGCTTTGGCGACCCCGAGGCACAGGCAGTGGTGCCGCTCCTGGGGCTGGACCTGGTCGACATCGCCGAGGCCGTGGTCACGGGCACCCTGTCGCGGCTCCGGGACCGCCCCCTGGCGCGCCCGGGCGCGGCGTGCTGCGTCGTCGTCGCCGCCGCGGGCTACCCCGGGCCGTACCGGTCCGGCGTCCCGGTGGAGCTGCCGGAGGTGCCGCCGGATGCGCCGGGGAGCGGTGACGTATGCATCTTCCATGCCGGCACGCGTCTTGACGGCGGCCGGGTCGTCACCGCCGGCGGGCGCGTGCTGGGCGTGACGGGGATCGCCGCCGACCTCGCCGGGGCGGTGCGCCGGGCGTACGAGGTGATCGCCGGCGTGCGCTTCAACGGGATGCACTACCGGCGCGACATCGCCGCCCGCGCGCTGCAGGAGAGACCAGACGGCCGGTGAGCGCCGGCAGTGACCGGCGCGCGACTTGAGCCCGCCCCCGTTGCGGCGGGGACGGGCCCAGTGCGCGCGCGATACCGATTATGCGCGGCCCGCCGCCATAGCCTCGCGCTTGTGCGTCAGCGCCTCCTCGATGAGGCGGGCGAGGTGCGCGCCGGCAAGCGAGTAGTACACGAACTTGCCTTCCTTGCGATGCTGGGCCAGGCCGAGGTTGCGCAGGATGCGCAGGTGGTGCGAGGCGGCCTGGGGCGATGCCCCGATCAGGCCGGCCACGTCGCAGACGCACAGCTCCTCGCGTGACAGCGCGTAAACGATCTTGAGCCTGGTGTCGTCGGCCAGCGCCTTGAACAGCCCCGCCAGGCCGGTGATGATCGCCACGTCGCGCCGCAGGCGGTCAACCTTCTCGATGTCGAAACTGAAGAGCTCACAGATGTCGTCTGCTGTTTCCTCAGGCGCCAGTTCGCCGAGCTTCTTCGCCCGCGCCTCATCCCTCGTCTCTCGTAGAGCGCCGCCCCTCCGCGCCAATGATGGTCCCTCCTATATATGATTTATGCTCGAGGGGGCCGCTGCTGGCTATGCAGCCCGGGTGCCCACAAACCGCTGAGTATGAGGTGCGGGATGGAATAATAAGGCGTCCGTTGCAATAATATTGTAGCTCTTTTTTAGATCCCACGTCAAGTCCTGCCAAGGAAATGGGCGACAATTTATCCAATACTGCCTAGTGACCCATGCCGCGGGGGCATTCTGGGGACGGCCCTCGTTGCCGCCGTCCCGGGTGCAGGGTTTGACCGCCAGGGGAAGAATCACAGGGGAAGGGATCAGGGTGACGCCCGGCGGCGGTGGCCCCGGGCATGACGGCGCGCGGGGCGCAGGCGCGAGCGGGAGGGATGGGCAGCGGATGGCATCTCAGGAGCGGCGTCGGGGCTTCTCGGCGCGGGGCGGCGTGGACGGCGAGGAGGTCCTGCACGGTGTGGTGCAGCGGGTGCGGTTCACAAACGAGGACACGCACTACGCCGTGGCTGACGTCGCGGTGGCCGCGGCCACGCAGCTCGGCGCCTACGCCTCGCTCCTGGACGCGGGCGCCCGCCCGGCGGGCCGCCCGGTGACCGTGCAGGGCTACTTCCTCGACCTCCGCGAGGGGGACGAGCTGCGGCTTTACGGCCGCTGGGTGACCCACCCGCGCTACGGGCTGCAGTTCGAGGTGCTGCGGTACGAGCGCCCGCTGCCGTCCACGCCGCGCGGCGTCGCCGCGTACCTGGGGAGCGGCCTCATCCGGGGCGTGGGCCCGCGCACGGCCGAGAAGCTGGTCGAGCGCTTCGGGGCCGATGCCCTGCGCGTCGTGGCCGAGGAGCCGGAGCGCATGGCCACCATCCCGGGCATCGGCAAGAAGCGCGCCGAGCGCATCGCCGGCGCGGTCCGCGCGCAGCGGGCGATGGAGGAGACGATGGTCTTCCTCTTGGGCTTCGGCATACCCCCGCACCTGGCGGCGCGGATATATCGCCAGTACGGCCCGCAGAGCCCGGACATCGTCACTTCCAACCCGTACCGCCTCACCGACGAGATGTTCGGCGTCGGCTTCCTGACCGCCGACCGCATCGCCCTGGCGACGGGGGTCGAGCCGCACGCGCCGCCCCGCCTGTGCGCGGGGGTGCGCCACGCCCTGGTCGAGGCCGCGGCCGCGCAGGGCCACGTGTTTCTCCCGCGCGGCGAGCTGCAGCAGCGCGCGGCCGCCGTGCTCAGCGCCGCGCCGGCGCGCCTGCAGGCGGCGGGAGCGACGGCGCCGGACGCGTCCGCGACGCCCGCGGCAGCGGCCGGGGAGGCCCAGCCGCTTGACCTTGACGCCCTGGCCGACGCGATCATGTCCATGTGCCGGGAGGGCGACCTGTGCGAGGATGGCGACGCCATCTACCTGCCCCACCTCCACCGCGCCGAGTGCGGCGTGGCCGAGGCGCTGCAGCGCCTGGCGGCGGCGCCGGCGAACGCCGTGCCGGGCGCCGGCGTGGAGGAGGCGCTCGCGGCGGCGGAGGCGGCCCAGGGCATCCGCTACGCCCCCGAGCAGCGCGAGGCCATCCGGCGGGCGGTGGTCGAGAACGTGGCCGTGATCACCGGCGGGCCCGGCACCGGCAAGACCACCGTGGTGCGCGGGGTGATCGCCGCCCTGCGCGCGACAAACCCGCGCCTGCGCGTGCTCCTGGCGGCGCCGACGGGCCGCGCCGCCAAGCGCCTCGCCGAGGCCACCTCCCAGGAGGCGTCCACCATCCACCGCCTCCTCGGCTACCACTTCACCGGCCACGGCTGGGCCTTCGAGCGCGACGAGTCAAACCCCCTCGAGGGCGACCTGCTGATCGTCGACGAGTTCTCCATGGTCGACATCATCCTCGCCTGGGACCTCCTGCGCGCCGTCCCGCCGGGCATGCGCCTCATCGCCGTCGGCGACGCCGACCAGCTGCCCCCCGTCGGGCCGGGCAGCGTGCTGCGCGAGCTGATCGCCGCGGGGACGCTGGCGGTCGTGCGCCTAGTCCACATATTCAGGCAGGGCGAGGGCTCGGGCATCGTCGCCGCCGCCCACACCGTGCGCGAGGGGCACCTGCCCCCGACCCCGCCCGCGCCGTCGGCGCACGCCGCCCCGGACCGGGTCGCCGCCCAGGCCCTCGCCGCGGGGCAGGACTTCGTGCTCGTCGAGGCGCCGGACCCCGCAGCGGCGGCGGCGGTGATCGTCGAGCTGTGCCGCGACCTCATGCGCGGCCGGCCCAAGGACGCTGTCCAGGTGCTGTCGCCGATGTACCGCGGCCCGGCGGGGGTTGACGCCCTGAACGCGGCGCTGCAGGAGGCGTTGAACCCCGCCCTGCCCGGCACCCCCGAGCTGCGCCAGGCGACGCGCCGCTTCCGCACCGGCGACAAGGTCATGCAGGTGCGCAACAACTACGAGAAGGACGTGTTTAACGGCGATATCGGGACGGTATCGTGGATCGCCGGCCCCGCGCAAGACGACGAGGATGAGGACGAGGCCGGCGAGGACGGCCCGGGCGGCCCGGGCGGCCCGCGCGGCCGCGCCGGCGCCGCGCGCCTGCTCGCCGACTTCTACGGCCGCGTCGTGCCCTACGCCGCGGATGACATCGACGAGCTGGCGCTGGCTTACGCCGTGACCGTGCACAAGGCCCAGGGCAGCGAGTTCCCGGTCGTGGTCATGCCCGTGGTGAGCCAGCACTACATCATGCTGCGCCGCAACCTGATATACACCGCGGTGTCGCGCGCGCGGCAGCGGATGATCATCGTCGGCAGCCGGCGGGCGTTGCACCTGGGCGTGCGCAACAACCAGGTAGAGCGCCGCTATGCGCAGCTCCAGGTCCGGCTGCGCGCCCCCTGACGCCCGCCGTGGCGTGAGCGCCCCCGCCTCCCCCCGCCCGGCCCCGCCCCCCCGCTCCCCGCCTCCCGCCCAGCGCCGCATTTGCGGCAGATCGTGCCGTACATGCGGCACAAGCGGCGCATTTCACGGTCCGCACGAGCAGCGGCGGCGCCGTGACCGGGGGCGGTCCTCCCGACCCCTCTGGGCCCTCCGAAAATTTCGGGGCGCCCTCTTCAGCAGCCACGCGCTTTTCCGAATCCCCCCTCCCACGCCGGGCATCCCTGGGCCATCGTTTGGCACGCCACTTGCTACATTTATGTTGTGGGAGGGGGGCTCCAACGCGGCGAGAGAAGGGGGGCGTCCTTATTGAGTCAGCGGCGGTGTCAGTTCTGGCAGGAGTATCAGTCGATCAGCGGCCCGATCTGCTACTGTGAGGTAGAAGCATTCGGCAGGGTGGTCAGCCCGGAAGGGCTCAAGGCAGCCGGTTGCACGCTCGAGAAGCGCTCCGAATGCCTGAAGCTCATGGAGGGCACCACCGGCGCCGGCCGCGTCCCGGCGAATCTGCCGGCCGCCGGCCCGGCCGGGGCCGGCCGCGGGCCGGGGGTGGCCCTGCCGCCCATCCCCGCGGCCGCACCAGCGCCGCCGGCGATCACCACTATCGCCTGCGACGCGCCGCCCCAGGTCGCCACCAGCATCGCCGCCGTCGCCGAGAAGAAGGCCCGGCTTCAAACCTTGAGCACTGTGGTCCTCGGGATACTGGCCGGGGCGTACATAGCGTTTGGCGCCGAACTCGCGACGGTGGTCACCAACGACCTGCAGCGCTACCTGGGTGACGGCATAACCCGGCTTGTGGCCGGCGTGGTCTTCTCCGTCGGCCTGATCCTGGTTGTTGTCGGCGGGGCCGAGCTCTTCACCGGCAACAACCTCATGGTCACCGGGGTGTTGCAGGGGAAGGTCAGCGGCGGCCAGCTCCTGCGCAACTGGGTGATCGTGTACCTGGCCAACTTCGCCGGCTCTCTGCTCCTCGTGTACATCATGTACGAGACGGGCATCTGGAAGGCGGGCGCGGCCGCCGTCGGCGGGCGGGCGGTGCTCATCGCCAACGGCAAGGTGGGCCTGACCTGGGGTGAGGCATTCGCCCGCGGCATCCTGTGCAACTGGCTGGTGTGCCTGGCGGTGTGGCTGGCCGCGGCGGGACGGGACGGGGTCTCAAAGATCATGGGCATCGTCTTCCCGATCACCGCCTTTGTCGCCAGCGGCTTCGAGCACAGCGTCGCCAACATGTACTTCATCCCCATGGGCGTCATCATCAGGGACCACCCGGCGGTCCTGCAGGCCGTGGCGGCTTCGCTGAAGCTCGCCGAGGACCCGGCCTCGGCCGCGGCGCTGGCGGCGGCCGCCGCCAAGCTGGGCAACCTCACATGGAGCGGCTTCTTCCTGCACAACCTGATACCAGTCACGCTCGGGAACATCGTCGGCGGTGCGGGGTTCGTGGGCTGCCTGTACTGGGTCGCGTACCTGAGCCCGGCGCGACGCGCGGAGATGGCGGCATCGCGCGCGGAGCGGCGGTCACGGCTGCCAGCGGCGCTTCCCGCCGGCCAAGAGGCCGGCGTCAAGTCCTCTGCGCCGTCCGCGGACTGAGGATGGGCCTTCAGCGGACGGAGATGAGCCTTTGGCGGACTGAAGATGAGCCTGAGAGGAGGGGTCGAGGTGGCTGACACGGGCGGTGACAGGGCCTGCCCTTACTGGCAGGACTACGACTCCCTGGCCGGCCGGGTGTGCTTCTGCGGCCTGGCCGCGTTCGGCAAGAGCCCGCGACCCAGCGAGCTGAAACTCCTGGGGTGCAACCCCGAGAAGCGGCGCGAGTGCTACGAGATGATGCGGGCAGTGATGGGCGTCGGCTGTGTCCCGGGCAACCTCGGCCTTGAGCGCCCCGGCGACGGCAAGGCCAGCGAGCCAGTGCCGGCGCGCAGGCTGGACACAGCGTAAGGGAGCGGCGGGCATCTGACGCAGCAGCGGGGTGCGGGGTGGGCCCGGCACAGTGCCGGCCCACCCCGCTTATTTCTCCCGCAGGGTTCCGCTACTGCGGCGTCGAATAACAGTATCGTGGCAGATTGGCTCCTATAGCCGGAAGACCGGGGGGTGTGCGGGCTGAAGATCTCGAAGTTCGTATGCCCAGAGATCATCTTCGGTCAGGGGGCGCTCAGCCAGATCGGCGAGAGCGCGAAGCGTCTCGGTGCCAACAAGGTGTTTCTGGTTTCAGACGCCGGCGTCGTGCGGGCGGGCTGGATCGAGAAGGCCACCCAGTTCCTGGAGCAGGAAGGCCTGGCGTTCCACGTCTGGACCCGCGTCTCGCCAAACCCCAAAGACTACGAGGTTGAAGCCGGCACCCGCGAATACGAGAAGTCCGGCTGCGACGCGGTGCTGGCCATCGGCGGGGGCAGCACCATCGACGCCGGCAAGGCGGTGGCGATACTGGCCTCCAACGGCGGCCGCATCGCTGACTACGAAGGCATCGACCGCATCCAGAAGCCCCTGCCGCCCATGGTCGTGGTCCCGTCCACGGCCGGCTCCGGTTCCGAGGTGTCGCAGTTCTCGATCATCGTCGACAGCCGGCGGAAGATAAAAATGACCATCATCTCCAAGTCGCTGGTGCCTGACATCGCGATCACTGACCCCGTGCTGCTGGCCACGGTCGACCGCCGCCTGACCGCCAACACGGGCATGGACGCCCTCACGCACGCCATCGAGGCCTACGTGTCGGTGGCCGCGACGCCGATCACCGACGTGCACGCCCTGAACGCGATTCGGTTGATAGCTGAGAACCTGCCGGCATCGGTGGCCAGCCAGACCAACGCCGCGGCCAAGGAGGCGATGGCGATGGCCAGCCTGGAGGCGGGATTAGCCTTCTCCAACGCCATCCTGGGTGCCGTGCACGCCATGACGCACCAGCTGGGCGGCCTCCTCGACATGCCCCACGGGGAGGCGAACGCCATCCTCCTGCCCTACGTCATGGAGTTCAACATGGTGTCGTCGCAGGCGCGATACGCCGAGATCGCCCTCGCGCTGGGCGAACCCGTCTCGACCTTGAGCCGCCGCCAGGCGGCGATGCGCGCGATTCAGGCCGTGCGAGACATGGCCGCGGACATCGGCATTCCCAGGCGGCTGTCGGAGGTCGGGCTCGAGGACGCCTACATCCCCCGCCTGAGCGAGAACGCGGTGCGCGACGCGTGCCTGATTACGAACCCGCGAGACATCGAGCTCAATGACATTGAAGCCATTTTCCGGGCGGCCCTGTGAGGTGCGGGTGACGCGTGAAAACGGGCGCCGGGACGTGACGGCGGAGCCGAACATGGGGGGTGAGGGGGATGCTGGCCAGCAAGCGTGCCGCCATCGAGCGGCTCACCGGCATCCATTCGTCCAAGAAGAGCTACTACGCGGCACTGAAGAAGAAGATGCAGGAAACCGCCCAGCGCAACACGCAGCTGGAGATCATAAACCAGGTCGCGCGCAGCATCAACGTTGACATGACGCCGGGGCAGGTGCTGGAGAGCGTCATAGAGAAGCTGCGCACGGTCATCGGCTGCGAGGAGGTGAGCCTGTTCGACCTTGCCGGCGAGACGGCGACGGTGCGGTCGGCCGCGCTCCGCGAGGCGCTGACGGCCGCGGCGGTCCTGCCCTGCGGACCGGGCACGGTGGTGCGGCGCGTTGCCGAGGGTGCCGGGGTGCTGCTGTGGCCGCGCGAGGTGACCGTGACGGCGGCGGAGGAGGAACGGATGCGGGTGGCCGGGATCGCCACCGCCGCTTTCCTGCCGCTTGCGGCCAAGGGTCAGGTGGCGGGCGTGCTGTACGTGGGCAGCAGCCTGGAGGGCGCCTATGGCGAGCCGGAGTTGATGTTCCTGCGCCACCTGGCTGACCAGCTCGTGGTATGCCTCGAGAACGCGCGCTTGTACAGCGAGGTACTGCGGCGCAAGATGGAGTGGGAGGAGACCTTCGGGGCGGTCACCGACCTCCTGTACCTGATTGACCCCTCGTTCACTGTGGTGCGCGTGAACAAGGCGGTGCCGGCGTTTTTCGGCCGCGAGGCCGAGCGCCTGGTGGGTAACAAGTGCTACGTCGCCTTCCACGCGCGCAAGGAGCCGTGCCAGGGGTGCCCGGCGGTGGCGGCGCTGCGCACGAACCACAACTCGTTCCAACAGATCCGGACAGTGAGCGGCCGGATCCTGGACGTGTTTTCCTACCCCGTCTACAGCGAGCGGGGCCAGCCGTACGCCGTGATGCAATACGCCAAAGACGTGACCCAGTTCGTACAGTCGATCAAGTTCGTCGCCCTGGGAGAGATGGCCGCCGGTGTCGCCCACGAGCTCAACAGCCCGCTGACGGCGATCATCGGCGATGCGCAGCTTCTTCTGCGTGAGCTGGCGGCGGATGACGAGCGTCGCGGCCTGGTGGAGGACATCCGCAACTGCGGCCACCGGTCGCGGCGTATCATCCAGAACCTCCTCGCGTTCTCGCGCCAGGATGAGTACTCGTTCGGGCCCACCGACCTTAATGAGGTCGCGGACCGGGCGCTGGGGCTGGTTTCGTACCAGATCGAGAAGAACGCCGTGGCCATCGATCGCGACCTGGAGGCCGGCCTGCCGCAGGTGGTCGCCGACGGACAGCGGCTGGAGCAGGTCCTCGTCAACCTCTTGCTGAACGCCCGTGACGCCGTGGAGGGCTTCTCGGGCGAACGCCGGATCCTCGTCTCCACGAGCCTTCTCGATGACGACCACGTGACAATCAAGGTATGCGACACCGGCACCGGCATTGCCCCCGACCACCTGCCGCACATATTCAACCCCTTCTTCACCACCAAGAAGGTCGGCCGCGGGACGGGGCTGGGGCTGTCGGTGAGCCTGGGCATCGTGGAGACTCACGGTGGGCGCATCGACGTGGAGACAAAGCCGGGGGCCGGCAGCACGTTCACCGTCGTCCTGCCTATCGCCGGCCGGGCGGGGCGCCCGGGGCCGGCGGCGGGAGATAAGCCGGCCTCGCCGCCGGGAGCCGCCGCGGGGATCCCCGGCCGGCGGCCGCGCGCCAGGGACAGCAAGGAGGGCAAGAGCGGCGAGGGCAGCCAGGATAGCGGCGGCGGTACGGGCGGCGGGGGGGTGATGGCGTGAGCAGCGCGCCCTCCATCCTGGTCATCGACGATGACCGCGAGGTATGCACCTTCTTCCAGCGCCTCCTGGCTGCCAAGGGGCATACTGTGGCCGTGGCGCGCACCGGCGCCGAGGCAATGGAGGCCATTGACCGCACGCGCTTTGACCTGGCGCTGGTGGACCTCAAGCTGCCGGACACGGACGGGCTCCAGCTGCTGCGACGCATCAAGACCGTGCACCCCTTGTGCGAGGTCATCGTCATGACCGGCTACAGCACTGTCAAGTCGGCGGTGGAAGCCATTCAGCTTGGGGCCTACGACTACATCGAGAAGCCGTTCGAGGTGCTCGAGGAGCTGGAGGCGTTGATCTCGCGTGCCCTGGACCTTGAGTCGCGGCGTGACGACTGGGCGCGGACCGACGCCCGCTTCGGCTTCGTGGTCGGGCGGAGCTTCGCCATGCGCCGCTTGATCGCCGCGGCGGAGAAGATCGCCCGCAAGAACATCACCGTCCTCCTGGGCGGCGAGACGGGCACGGGCAAGGAGGTCATGGCGCGCTTCGTCCATGCCGCCAGCCATCGTGCCAACCAGCCGTTCATCGCCGTAAACTGCGCCGCCTTCACTGAGACCCTGCTTGAGAGCGAGCTTTTTGGGCACGAGAAGGGGTCATTCACCGGCGCTGCCGGCCTGCGCCGCGGCATATTCGAGGTCGCCGACCACGGCACGCTGCTCCTCGATGAGGTTGGGGCGGCAAGCCTGGCCATCCAAGCCCGCTTGCTCCGCGTGCTCGAAACGGGGGAGTTCCTGCGCGTCGGCGGCGAGCACGTGGTCCGGACCGACGTCCGGGTCATCGCCGCGACCAACATCGACCTGCACGAGGCTGTGCGCCAGGGGAGGTTCCGCGAGGACCTCCTCTACAGGCTGGATGTGGCGTCGCTGCACCTGCCGCCGCTGAGGGAACGGCGTGATGACATCCCGATCCTGGCCAACTACTTCTTGGCACGACAGATGTCGGCCGAGCGGGTGGGGGTCGGGGCGGAGGACGGGGAGGTCCCGCGACGCTTCTCCCCCGAGACGATGGAGCTTCTGAAGGACTACCACTGGCCAGGCAACATTCGCGAGCTGGCCAACGTCATCGCCCAGATCGCGGCGCTGGCTGACGGTCCCACCATACTGCCCTGCCACCTGCCACCGAAGATCACCGGGCGGGAGGACCAGGCGTGGGGCCTGGCTGCGCCAGCCGCTGAACCGGCGGCGCCGCCAGCGGCGACCGTGGCCCCAAGCATCAGCGCCCTGCTCGATGGCGTGAGGGCCAGTCTGGGCGCGCGCCTGGAGGAGACCGGAGGGACAGTCTCGCTGGATGCGCTGCTGCACGAACTGACGTCAGCCTCGGCGACCCTGGTGAAGGGCCTGATCCACCACGCCCTGCGCCATACGCTCGGTGATCGCAAGGCGGCGGCCCGGCTTCTGGGGATCACGCCCCGCGCCTTGCGCTACCTGTACCGGGAGAAGGGGGAGCGCAAGACTCCGCCTACCAGATGCCCATGCTGATGTATCTCTCGCCGGTGTCGGGCAGGAGGGTCATGATCGTGTGTCCGGGTCCGAGCTGGCGGCAGAGCTCCAGGGCCGCGAACACGTTGGTGCCCGATGAGACGCCGACAAAACAGCCCTCCTCGGCCGCCAGCCGCCTGGCCGTGGCCACGGCATCTTCATCAGACACCGTGATCAACTGGTCGATGATGTCACGATTGAGCACGTCTGGGATGAGGCCGTCGCCGATGCCCTGCTGCACGTGGTGGCCGATCTTGCCGCCGGAGAGTATGGCCGCGTTCTCCGGCTCGGCCGCGGCCACCCGCACGCCGGGAAGCGCGCCCTTGAGGACCTCGCCGACGCCGGTGATGGTGCCGCCGGTGCCGATGCCGCTCACAAAGGCATGGATGGCGCCCGGGGCTTGGTCGAGGATCTCCCGGGCCGTCGTGCGCCGGTGCGTCTCGGGGTTCGCCGGGTTGGTGAACTGGCTCAAGAAGACCACGCGCGGGTCGGCCTCGGCCAGTGCCCGGACCTTCGCCAGGGCCAGGTCGATGGCCTCGCCGATGTCACGGCCGGCGGGGGTCAGGACGACCTCGGCGCCGTACGAGCCGATGAGCGCCTTGCGCTCGGCGCTCATGTTCTCGGGCATGACGATCCTCGCCTTCAGCCCGAGCGCGGCCGCGACCATGGCGATGCCGATGCCCTGGTTGCCACTGGTCGCCTCGGCCAGTATGGTGTCGGCCGTGATGCGGCCGTCCTGGATGCCGGCGATGATCATGCCGTAGGCGGTCCGGCTCTTGATACTCCCGCCGGCGTTGAGGAACTCCGCCTTGGCCAGGATCGTGCAGCCGGTGCCGGCGGCGACCCGGGAGAGGTTGAGAAGCGGGGTGTTGCCGATGGCGGCCAGGACGCTTCCCGATCGTTGACTCAGGCCCATGCCCAACCCTCCCGCAAATTCCAGTTCGTAGTACGGACATTCGACGTTCAAGCCCATGTTCTCCTTCAGGACCGCGTCCTCCGCGGGCCGCAGCAGCAGCGGCTCGTACAGGTCCAGCCCGATGGCGTGGCCGACGTGGCTGCGGCGGTAGCCCGGGATGGACGCGGCGCGCACGGCGTCGACCGCGGTCTTGAAGACCGATGATGATGTGCGACGGCCCGGCCCCCTGGTCCGCGACGGCGATGGCCAAGGTCCGTGCCAGCTCGTGCGAGCCCTTGACGCCGCGGGCCTCGGTGACGAGCGGCCCAGGCGGCGGGCATGGCTACAAGTGGATGGCGTCTGTTGACATGAAATCACGGGCGCCAGCGGCTTGCCGGCGCCCGCACGCTTGCCCTCTTTGCCCTTCACAGCGGACGGGTCCCGGGCTACTGTATCAGCCCGAGCTCGCGGCCCACCTTCTCAAACTTCTCCAGGGCGAAGTCGAGGTCGTCCCGGGTGTGGGCGGCGGTGACGATCGTGCGCACGCGCGACCTCTCGTTGGGCACGGTCGGGAAGCCGATGCCCTGGGCGAACACGCCCTCTTCGAACAGGCGGTCAGAGAGCCGCATCGCCCGCTTGGCCTCGCCGGCGATGACCGGCGTGATCGGCGTCTCGCTCTGGCCGGTGTTGAAGCCCAGCCGCTTGAGGCCGGCCTTGAAGTAGCGCGCGTTGTCCCACAGCCGCTCCACAAGCTCGGGCTCACGCTCCAGGATGTTTATCGCCTCAAGGCACGTCGCCGTGACCGACGGCGGGTGCGAGGTGCTGAAAAGGAACGGCCGCGCGCGGTGGACCAGGAAGTCGCGCAGCGGCACGCCGCCGGCCACGTAGCCGCCGAGGGCGCCGATGGCCTTGGACAGGGTGCCGACCTGGATGTGCACGCGGCCGTGCAGGCCGAAGTGGTCGACCGAGCCGCGCCCGTTCTTGCCCAGCACGCCCGACGCGTGGGCGTCGTCGACCATGACGACCGCCCCGTACTTCTCGGCGACGCGCACGATCTCGGGCAGGGGCGCGATGTCACCGTCCATGCTGAACACGCCGTCAGTGACGACGAGCTTCTTGCCCGGGTGGTCTGCGGCCGCGGCGAGCTTCTGGTCCAGGGCCGCCGTGTCGCGGTGGGGCCAGACGCGGACCTCCGCCCGGCTCAGCCGGCAGCCGTCGATGATCGAGGCGTGGTTGAGCTCGTCGCTGAAGATGAGGTCGCCGGGCCCAAAGAGCGACTGGATGACGCCCTGGTTGGCGGCGCAGCCTGACTGGAAGGCCAGGCACGCCTCGGTGTGCTTGAACTCGGCCAGGCGGCGCTCCAGCTCCACGTGCAGGGCCATGGTGCCGATGATCGTGCGCACGGCGCCCGAGCCCACGCCGAGCTTGTCGATGGCCGCCTTGGCCGCCTGGCGCAGCCGGGGGTCGGTGGCCAGCCCGAGGTAGTTGTTGGACGACAGGTTCACGACCTCTTTGCCGTCGATGCGGCACCGGGCGCGCTGCTCGCCGTCAAGGACGCGCAGCTCGCGGTAAAGCCCGGCCTCCTTAAGCTTCTGGATCTCGGCGTCGAGGAAGGCGAGCGGGTTTGACACAGCGACCCCTCCTCACGGATACATCACGATCTTGCCGCACTGGCCGGCGGCCATGAGCGTCATGCCCGCCTCGAAGTCCTCCAGGCGCAGGCGGTGGGTGATGAGCGGCGTCACGTCGAGCCGCCCCGACGACAGAAGCCCGCGCACCTGGTGCCACGTGTCGTACATGCGCCGGCCGGTGATGCCGTGTACGGTCAGGCCGCGGAACACGATGTCGTTGGCCAGGTCGACCTCCACCGGGCGCGACGGGATGCCCAGGATGGACACCCGCCCGCCGAAGCGCGCCAGGCGCCACGCCTGCTTCAGGGCCAGGGGGCTGCCCGACATCTCCAGCACCACGTCCACGCCGAGGCCCGAGGTGGCGTTTATGATCTCAGCCTGGGCGTCGCCGCGCGCGTCGATGGCGCGCGTGGCCCCGACGGCGCGGGCGAGGTCGAGGCGGTACGGGCTGACGTCAGTGGCGTAGACCGCCGCCGCCCCGGCGGCGCGGGCCACGGCCACGGCCATCAGGCCGATGGGGCCGCAGCCCAGCACTGCCACCGTGCGGCCGGCGACATCGCCCGACAGCGTCGTGTGCACGGCGTTGCCCAGGGGCTCCTGGATCGACGCCACCTCGGGCGACATGTCACTGGGGTTCTGCCAGGCGTTCTCGGCCGGGATGGCCACGTACTCGGCGAACGCCCCCGGCCGGTCGACGCCGATGATCGCCACGTTCTGGCACACGTGGGCCTGGCCGGTGCGGCACAGAAAGCACGTCCCGCAGGCGATGTGCGTCTCAGCGGACACGAAGTCGCCGACCTTGACGCCCTTCGCGGCGGGCCCGGCGGTGACCACCTCGCCGGAGAACTCGTGCCCGAACACCAGCGGCGGCTTGACGCGGCCGGCCGACCACTGGTCCCACGAGTAGATGTGGTAGTCGGTGCCGCAGATCGAGCAGGCCCGCACCTTGACCAGCACGTCCGCCGGGCCCGCGGCGGGCACGTCGACCTCGGCCAGCTCAGCGCCCGGACCCGGGCGCACCTTCACGAGCGCCTTCATCTTCTTGGGCGTCATTCACCTGCGCCTCCTCGGGGGCGGTTGTGGCAAGGTTGTAATTCGATTGCCAGTAGAGTATACTAGTTGTAGGTTCCGCGGCCAGGAATTGGTTTCCAGCCACCGTGGCGGGGAGGGTGACCGATGGTCGAGCTGAAGGTCGCGAGCGTGGGAATCGTGCAGGGCACCAACGGCACGGTGGTCATCCTGCGCGAAGTCAGCGGCCCGCGCGTGCTCGTCATCGGCATCGGCCCGCTGGAGGCTTCAGCTATCGCCATGGAACTCGAAGGGATCAAGCCACCCCGCCCCATGACCCACGACCTTCTGTGCAACATGATCGAGCGCTTCGGAGCCCGCGTCCGCCGCGTGGTCATCACCGACCTGCGCGAGGAGACGTTCTACGCCACCCTCGACCTGGAGAGCGACCGCGGCGCCGTGGAAGTCGACTCGCGCCCCAGCGACGCCATGGCCCTCGCCCTGCGCGCCAAGGCCCCGATATTCTGCGCCGAGGCCGTCCTCGAGCTGGCGGCCATCTCCGACGAGGAGGACGGCGTCGTCCACTGACCGCTCCCGCGGACCGCTCCCGTGGGCCGCTCCCGCTGCCCGCTCCCACGGACCGCTCCCCGGAATCACCTTCTATTGCTTCTCCAGGCTGCCCCGACTTCCTGCCAGTGCCAGTCGCCCCCCATCGCAGCGCGGCCACCCCTGGGCCTGGCGCGAAATCCAGGTTCCTCCTTCACAAGCCGGCCCTGCGGGGTGATAATAGAGGCAGGCTGCCTAATGGTGGTGGGCCCTCGGGGGGCCGTGGGCGGTCGCGACGGGGCCAGGGGGGTGGGACGGGTGCGCATTGGTGGCATTGAACTGGAGAATCAGCTCGTGCTCGCCCCGATGTCCGGCGTCACCGACCTGCCCTTCCGCCGGCTGGCGCGCGAGGCGGGGTGTGCCCTGGCGTTTACGGAGATGGTCTGCGCCCGCGCCCTCGTGCTCAAGAACCCGCATTCGGCGGAGATCCTGGCCATCGACGCCGCCGACCACCCGGTCGGGGCGCAGCTTTTCGGCGCTGACCCCGCGGTGATGGCCGCGGCCGTCCCCCTGGCCGAGGCCGCCGGCGCCGATATCATTGACGTGAACATGGGCTGCCCCGTCAGGAAGGTCGTGGCCGCGGGCGAGGGGGCGGCCCTGATGCGCCGGCCCGACCTGGCCGGGGCGCTCGTCGCCGCCGTCGTTCGCGCGGCGACGCGGCCGGTGACGGTGAAGATCCGCGCCGGCTGGGCAGCGGGCGAGGTCAACGCCGTTGAGGTGGCCCAGCGGGCGGTCGCGGCGGGGGCGGCGGCAGTGACCGTGCACGGCCGCACGCGCGACCAGTTCTACGGCGGGTGCGCCGACTGGTCGGTGATCGCCGCCGTCAGGCGCGCCCTGCCGCCATCCATCCCGGTGATCGGCAACGGTGACGCCTTCGCGCCGGATGACGCCGCGCGCCTCCTGGCGGAGACGGGCTGCCAGGCGGTGATGGTCGGCCGCGGCGCCCTCGGCGACCCGTGGATATTCGCACGCATCCGGCACTACCTGGAGACGGGCGAGACGTTACCGCCGCCGCCGGTCGAGGTGCGCATCGGCGGGGCCCTGCGCCACCTGGACATGCTGGTCGAGCACGTGGGCGAGCGCCGCGCGGTGCGCCAGATGCGCACGCACGCGTCGTGGTACATCCGCGGCCTGCCCGGGGCGGCCGCGGCGCGCCAGCTCATCAACCGCTGCACCGGGCGCGACGAGATGCGCGAGGTGCTCCTGGGGCTCCTGGAGCGGGCACGGCGGCGAGTGCGGTAGCGCCGCGGCGCGGCGATCCTGACGCCGCGGGGCGGCGGCCCCGGTACAGGGGAGGTGTTGGGCGTGGAACTGGCGACGATCCCGGTGGCGAACGCGCTCTTGCCGCGGCCCGACGGCGGCGTGGTGCGGGGCATGTTCGTCGACCCGGCGATGGCCCGCGTGCTGAAGCGCGTCGGCGAGGGGGGCGCCGTGTTCCTGTGCCCGTTCGTGGCCGGGGCCGACGGCGGCGGCCTGTACCCGGTCGGGGTGGTCGCGCGCCTGGAGGGGCTGTGGCGCGAGGAGGTCTTCTGTGGCCCGGCCGAGCGGCGCGCCGTCGTCCTCGCCCGCGTGCGCGGGGTCGGGCGGGCGCGCGCGCGCGGATTCGCGATCATGGAGCGCCTGCTGGTGGCCACCGCCGTTGAACCGCTGGACCTCGACGACCTGCGCGAGGGCGGCTACCCGACCATCTGCGGGGCCGGCTGGCGGGCGACATCAGGCCGCACCGACATGCGCTCGGTCGATGACCTCGTGGTCACCATCCACGGCGTCGACCTCGAGGGCGGCGACGACGTCGCGCTGCAGTCGAACCTGGGCAGGCTCCTGGAGCCGGAGCAGGCGCACACCGTCGAGCACGCGATCATCAGGTCGCTGCAGCAGTACGCCCTGTGCACGCCAAAGACGCTCATCTCGTGCATCGCCGAGGAGACGGACGAGCTGAAGGACTCGCTCGACCTCGGCTTCCGCCGCCGCCTGCCCGAGGTGTTCGGCATCACCAACTCGGGCGCGTGCGGCAACCCGCTGACCAACCTGGCGCAGTTCTACCTCGCCCAGGAGATCGTCGGCTCGCTGGCGGACGGCCAGTCGCTGCGGTGGTCGGTGCACGAGGCGCGCCGCAAGACCCTGTCGCGGCTGGCGGCCGACCTCGAATTCACCACCCAGGCCGGGCTGCGCACCCTGCAGGGCCTGAAGAAGGGCATGATGCACGACGACACCGCGCCCAGCCCGCGCCACGCCGCAGCCATCCTCAAGCGCTTCCCGGCGACGCCGTGGGAGTGACGGGCGCGGCGCGCGAACGCGCCACAGCCCAGCAGCCTATGGACGAAGCCACGATGGCGATCCCCATGCCTACGAACACGGCGCTGAGCGAGATCTGGTCCACGACCTTGCCGGCGGCGATGACCGAACACGAGAAGAGTATGTTGCCCATGAACTCAAGCGCCCCGAACGTCCTTCCGCGCTGCGCGTCGGGGACTTGCTCCTGGAGCATTACCGTGGCTGGTATTTGCGAGACCATCACCGCCCAGCCGCCGATGAACAAGAGGACCAGCGCGACCTCAAACTGCCTGACGCTGGCCATGCCAACCACAAGGAAGCCGAGGATGCCCAGGCCACCGAATACCAATGGCAACGGGGATAGGGCCCGGCGCAACAAGGGTACGAAGAGTGAGCCAACTCTTGACCCCGCTGCCAGCATGCCTCCCAGAAGGCCGTAGTGGGCCGCGTCCACACCCAGCAACTCGTTGCTGTAGCGGGGCATGAGCACGTTCATGGGGCCGAGGAAGAAGTTGATCAGAGCGGCGGACAAGGCCACGCCGAGGATCAGTCGCGATGTGACCACGAAGCCTAGGCCGGCTCCAATGTCGCGCCACACTGTTTGCAGAAAAATACGGCCCTGCTGGCGCGAGCCGGCGGGGTACGTTATTACGCACGTGAGGGCGGCGCCGATCAGGAACGAGACCCTATCCAGGGCCAGTACCGCCGGTCCACCCCAGCGGCCCACCAGCAACCCGCCGAGCACCGGCCCAGCGATGCTTGATACCTGAAGGCACAATCCAAGCATCGAGTTGGCCGCCGTTAGTTGGCTGCGGGCAACCTGTTGGGGAAGCATCGCCTTCAGGGCGGGGTCGAAGAACTTGGCGGCGGCCGCAAGTATGCAGCTGGTGAGATACAGAAGAGGGAGGTTGAATACGCGCAGGGTCAACGCGGAAATCAGGAGGAGTACGCACCCGCGCAGTAGGTCAGCGACGATCAGGACACGTCTGCGGTTGAAACGATCAGCGACCGCTCCACCGATGAGGCCAAAGAGCGAAGCGGGCAGGTAGTATGAGGCGACCAAGCCACTGGCCGCCAACACCGAGCCACTGTACTGGTAGGTCAGCCACATCATGCCTGCCCAGAACACACCATCGCCGATGCGCGAGATGCCCTGACCGATGACCAGCGGCAGGAATTGCCGACTGCGCCACAGAGAGACCGGGCGTGCCTCCAAGTTCACGCGACCACCATACCTCGATGCCATGTTAGTCCAGAGAAGGTGTTTCGTTCCTTCCTGGAACAACTCCTGCCGGATTTGCCGGACACAGGGTGACAATGAACCCATGTCCTCAGCGCCTAACCCCACTCCCTTCCCCTGGTACTGCACCTCGGATGGCCCCATGAGCCTCTTTGCGCCATCGCGGACGTCGCCGAGCGATACCCCCCTCTGCCCCCCTTGCATCCTCTTGCCTCATCTGCTACAATAAGGGCCAGGGTGGTGCACAGTTTTGTGCACAGAGAGGTCGCGGGAACGCCGCGAACGCCGTGGGGATGGCGCGGGGGCGGCGCGGAAGCGGCGCGGAAGCGGCGCGAGGCTGGCGCACTGGCGGGAGGCGGGGCAAGGGCACCGGGGCAGGGGGGAGTGCCATGGACATCGTGCGCATCGGCCCCAAGGTCGTCGACCGCCGCAAGATCGACCGCGTCCTCGACCGCATCCTGGAGGAGCGCCAGCGCGGCGCGTCCCAGGACGAGGTCGCGCGCAAGCTCAAGCTCGACCGCACCTTCATCTCCCGCCTCGAAAAGCTGGGCGAGGTCCGCCGCGGCAAGCGCATCGCCATCGTCGGCTTCCCCGTCGCCAACCGCGCCGAGCTCGAAGATGTGGCGCGCCAGGAGGGCGTGGAGTTCACCCTGCTGCTGACCGACCACGAGCGCTGGGAGTACGTGCAGAAGAAGAGCGGGCTCGAGCTCTTCAATGACATCATGCGCCTCATCGCCGATGCCCGCCAGTGCGATGTGGTCATACTTTTGGGGTCCGACCGCCGCGTACAACTATTGCAGGGGCTCGTCGACCGCGACGTGGTCAGCGTGGAGCTTGGCCCCTCGCCCCTGCGCGGCGACGTGTGGTTCCCGCCCGAACGGCTCAGAAACCTCATCCGCCAGGTCAAAGACTGACTCAGGTCAAAGACTGACGCCAAGAAGGTCAGAGTCGAGGAGGAATGGTCGTGAAGCGCGTCGTCAGCGTATCGCTCGGCTCCTCGAAGCGCGACCATCGCGTCGAGACCACGATCCTGGGCGAGAAGTTCACCATCGAGCGCGTCGGCACCGACGGCGACATCAAGCGCGCAATCGAGATCGTGCACGAGCTCGACGGCAAGGTGGACGCCTTCGGGCTCGGCGGCACTGACCTGTACGTGGGGCCGCCGGGGCACCGTTACATGCTGCGCGGGGCGCTGCCGCTGGTGCGCGCCGCCAAAGTGACGCCGTTCCTCGACGGCGGCGGCCTCAAGAACACCCTGGAGCGCCGCGTCGTCAAGTATATGGCCCAAGAGGGGCTCGTCAAGGCCGGCCAGAACGTGTTCATCGTCTGCGCCATGGACCGGTTCGGCCTGGCGGAGGCGATGTTCGAGGTCGGCGCCAGGGTCGTCCTGGGCGACCTGATGTTCGTCCTGGGCATCGGCGTCCCCATCCGCTCGATGCACACGCTGAACGTCCTGGCGTCGCTTATCGCGCCCCTGGCCTGCCGCCTGCCGCTGGCGATGCTCTACCCCATCGGCAAGTCACAGGAGAAGCCGCCGCGGCCCAAGTTCACCAAGCACTACCTGGGCGCCGACATTGTCGCCGGCGACTACCATTACATCCACCGCCACATCCCGGATCGCCTGGAGGGCAAGACGATCCTCACCAACACGGTGACGGCGTCAGACGTCGAGGACCTGCGAAAGCGCGGCGTGGCCACCCTGGTCACGACCACGCCCGAGCTGAGCGGCCGCTCGTTCGGCACCAACGTCATGGAGGGGGTCCTGGTGGCGCTGGCCGGCAAGCGTCCCGACGAGCTCACCCCCGCCGACTACGACCGCCTGCTCGACCAGATCGGCTTCAAACCCCGGGTCCAGGAGCTTCAGGCGACCGCCGCCAGCTGACCGTCACCGGTTGACCGTCGCCGGTTGACTGCCGCTACTGACCGCGCCCGGAGCGAGCATTGAATATCAGCGGGACCGCCGCGGGCGGTCCCGGTTGGGGGGTTAGGCATACAAATGAATCGCTTTGCATTCATGATTCACCCCATCGACACCTCCGACGTGGCGCGCAAGTACCCGTTCACGTCGCGACTGCCAGCGGGACTGGTGGAGGCGCTCCTGCGCCTCATGCCGCCGGTGGTGGCCTCGCACATCACCGGCGTCCGCTCCGAGCACGCCGAGGTCGAGGGGTGGTTCATGGGCTTGACCCTCACCACGCGCCAGATCATGAACCTGCCTGAGCGCTACGTCCTGCGCCAGATCATCGAGTGCGGCAAGAAGGCGCAGGCGATGGGCGCGCAGGTCCTGGGGCTGGGGGCGTTCACCTCGGTGGTGGGCGACGCCGGCGTCACGGTCGCCAAGGCGCTTGACATCCCCGTCACCACGGGTAACAGCTACACCGTGGCCATGGCCCTTGAGGGGACGCGCGAGGCGGCGCGCCTGATGGGGCACGATATGAAGGCGGCGGCTGTCGCCGTCGTGGGGGCCACGGGGTCGATCGGCGGCGCGTGCGCGCGCATCCTGGCGCGCGAGACGTCCGACCTGACCCTGGTCGGTCGCAACATCGACCGGCTCGACGACCTGGCGCGCCAGATCCTGGACGACACCGGCCTTGCCTGTCACATCACCACCGAGGTGCGCGCCGCGGTCACGCGCGCCGACGTCGTGGTCACCGTGTCAAGCGCCGCGGGCACGATCATCGGGCCCGAGGACCTGCGGCCGGGGGCGGTGGTCTGCGACGTGGCGCGGCCGCGCGATGTCGCCCACCAGGTGGCGGAGAAGCGGCCTGACGTCCTGGTCATCGACGGCGCGGTGGTGGCCGTGCCCGGCGAGCCGCAGTTCAACATCAACTTCGGCCTGCCGCCGGGGCTGGCCCTGGGGTGCATGGCGGAGACGATGACCCTGGCCCTGGAGGGGCGGTTCGAGTCGTTCACCCTGGGCCGCGACCTGACGGTGGCCCAGGTGGATGAGATCAGCGCCATGGCGGCCCGTCACGGCTTCCGGCTCGGCGGCCTGCGCAGCTTCGACCGCGCCGTCTCGCCCGAGCAGATCGCCGCCGTCCAGCGGGCCGCGCGCGCCGCCGGGGCCTGACCTCTGAGAGATATTGACAATGGACGGGCGCGAACTTATAATATAGCCATAACCGGGGGCACCGGGCGGCTCACGAGGCCGCCGGTGCTCTTCAATCCGGCTCCAGGCTCAAGCAACTGCTGACGGGCGGCGCCGCGCGCCGCAGTCCCGCCGGGCCTTCTCATAAAGGAGGCCGGCGGAGTCATATACTTCCGATGAGAACGCACAGCCTGGCCGGGAACATAGCCACGAAAGGGAGCGACAGGATGGTGGAACGCGAGGTCATCCTCTCCCCCGAGGGCCTCAAGAAGCTCGAACTCGAACTGGAACACCTCAAGTCTATAAAGCGGCGCGAGATCGCGCAGCGGATAAAGCAAGCACGAGAGCTCGGGGGCATCGACGAGAACTCTGAGTACGAGAACGCCAAGAACGAACAGGCCTTCGTCGAGGGGCGCATCCTGACCCTGGAGCGCATCCTGCGCAACGCCCGCCTGCTCGACGAGGCCGACATCGACCCCGAGCGGGCGGGGATCGGCTGCCGGGTCCGCGTGAAGGACCTGGACGCCGGCAGCGAGGTCGAGTACACCATCGTCGGTGCGACTGAGGCCGACCCCGCCGAAAACCGCATCTCACACCTGTCGCCAGTGGGCGAGGCGCTAATCGGCAGCAAGGTGGGCAGCACCATCGAGGTAAACGTGCCGGCGGGCATCTTACGCTACCAGGTCTTGAACATCGAACGCTAGGCGGCCCCGGGGCGTCCCGCGGGATTTGCGCGGGGGCGGGATAGGACTGGGCGCCGCCCGGCCGGCCTCATGCCGTGGTGGGGCGAAAGGGGGGGCCTTTTTTGTCTGCCCGGGGCGGGGTTTATGGGAATGGGCCTTGTGATGGCGGGTCTCCTGGGGACAGGCACCCCGGCGCCGCGGCCGACGCGGAGCGGGCGGCGCGCCTTGACCGCCTCGAGGAGTTGCGCCGGCGCGGCGTCGAGCCTTACGGCGGGCGTTACCCGCGCACCCACGCCGCCGCCGCCGTCAAGGCGGATTTCGAGCGCCTGGCAGGCCAGCGCGTGGCGGTGGCGGGCCGGGTGATGGCCGTCCGCAGCCATGGCCGGGCCACCTTCGCCGACGTTCATGACGCCAGCGACCGCATTCAGGTCCACCTGCGCCAGGACGTCCTGGGCGAGGAGTCATACGGGCTCTTCAGCCTCGTCGACCGCGGCGACATCGTGGGCGTGGCCGGCGAGCCCTTCCGCACCCAGCGCGGCGAGATAACGGTGCAGGCGCAGTCGTGGCAGCTCCTGGCGAAGGCGCTGCGGCCGCTGCCCGAGAAGTGGCACGGGCTGAAGGATGTCGACCTGCGCTACCGCCAGCGCTACCTCGATCTCATCGTCAACCCCGACGTGCGCCGCGCCTTCACGCTGCGCAGCGCGGTCGTGGGCGCCCTCCGGCGGCACCTCGACGGCCTGGGCTTCATGGAGGTCGAGACGCCGGTGCTGCTGCCGCTGGCGGGCGGCGCCGCGGCGCGGCCGTTCATGACCCACCACAACGCCCTGGACCTCGACCTCTTCCTGCGCATTGCCATCGAGCTGCACCTGAAGCGGCTCATCGTCGGCGGCTTCGAACGCGTGTACGAGATCGGCCGCGTGTTCCGCAACGAGGGCGTGTCGACGCGGCATAACCCGGAGTTCACCATGCTCGAGGTCTACCAGGCGTACGCCGACTACGAGGACATGATGCATCTGACGGAGGAGACCGTGGCGGCGGTGGCGCAAGCGGTCCTGGGCACGACGCAGATAACGTACCAGGGCAAGGCGTACGACCTCGCCCCGCCCTGGGAGCGGCGGCTTCTGGCGGACGAGGTCGCCCGGCGCGCCGGGGTGGACGTGACGGCGATCACCGACGACGCGGCGGCGGCCGATGTCGCCGCCCGCCTGGGGATGGCCCTCGACCGCGCCCCGACGGCGGCCAAGGTCGTGGACAAGATCATCGAAGACTACGTTGAGCCGCACCTTGACGGCCCCGTCTTCCTCGTCGACTACCCGGTGGCGGTGTCGCCGCTGGCGCGGCGGCGCCCGGACAATCCCGCCCTAGTCTACCGGTTTGAAGCGTTCCTGGCCGGGCGCGAGATCGCCAACGCCTTCAGCGAGCTCGCCGACCCCCTCGACCAGCGCGGACGCTTCTTACAGCAGGCGGCGCAGCGGGCGAAGGGGGACGACGAGGCACACGTCGTCGACGAGGACTTCCTGACCGCGCTGGAATACGGCATGCCCCCCACCGGGGGGCTGGGCATCGGCGTCGACCGCCTCGTGATGCTCCTCGCCGACGCGCCGTCGATCCGCGACGTGATCCTCTTCCCAACCATGCGGCCGCGGTAGTCCAACCACCGGCAATTTACATCCACAGGGGAGGGGCGCACATGAGGAGATACAGGCTGGTGCGGGCCCCGGGCGAGGGCTGTGGGCGGGGGTGTCTTATCTTCATAGGAGTGGTCGGCGGCCTCTTGGTCCTGCTCATGGCTGCCTCGTTCATCGTGCCGAGGTTCCTGCCCGCCGGCGGGGGTGGCGGCGACCAGCCGGCCAGGTTTGAGATCGGCGAGGCCGTGTCCAAGCAGATCATCAGCCTGACTATCAAGGGCGGGGGCGGGATCGAGTACCTGGAGGCCAGTGCGACGCTGGGCCGGCTGGTCAGGCCCCCGGTGACGATCTTCATCCAGCCCGGCACGTTGTTCGAGCCCGCGTCGCCGCACACGCAGAGCATGGTGGCCACCTGGCTTACTGAAGTGATACTGAGCGAGAAGGGCGAGGAGCGGGAATTCGATATCCGGGTGGCGTGCGCGAACATGCACCTGGGCACGCCGGGCAGCTTCGAGGTGTTCAGCATCAGCACCCAGCCGATGGCCGGGGACCTGCAAAAGCTCGTTTCCCTTCCCGACTTCAAGTCCGCGGGCTTCCGCGTGCGGCAGTTCGCCGTCTGGACGATCACCGACGACCCCGGGCGGGACCACTACATGGGCATCGGGTCGTTCGGCTCCGGCTCGGGCCCAAATCCAGCTAACTTCGAGACGATCCGGGCCCTATTCGTGAAGGCCGGCATCGACCCCAGCAAGTACCAGGCGTTCAGGTAGCGCTATTGAAGCCGATACCGGGGAGGAATGCTAGTCATGGCCGCAAGCGGGAAGCGCGGGTACTCGGGTTGCCTGGCCGCGATCCTGGTGATCGTCGGTGCCATCTGCCTGGCGTCGGTAGTTACCAACTTGACTCACCGCGCTGGCGAGGACAGGCCTGCCGTGGGGACTACGGCGGGCGACGTTACAACCCCTGGCGCGGGCGAGGTCCAGCCCACGGCGCCTCCGGCCGTGCCGGCGCAGCCGCCGGCGCAGCCGCCGGCGCAACCTCCATCGCAGCCTGCGTGGCAGCCGCCGGCGCAGCCTCCAACGCAACCGCCGGCGCAACCGCCGGCGCAGCCGCCGGTCCAGCCGCCGGCGCAGCCGCCGGCAACCCCGCCACCGGCCCCGGCGCTCTACGTCGACCTTGCTGAAGCCGAATCCCAGGGCCTGGTGCAGGTGACCGTACGCGGCAATGGGCTTGAGCATATATCAGTATCCCTGACTTCACAGAGCCAGCAGGCGCTCAGGGTGGCCATCTTGCCCGGCCTGATATTCGAGGCGGGGGCCTCTGGTGTACAAAACATGGTGGTTATCGGCCACACCGTAGTCCTGCTGTCCGAGGGCGAGACGGACGACGTCAATGTCCCCGTCGCGTGCTCGAACATGAACCTGGACATGCCCTCGGAGGAGAACGGGTTCACGATCCGGCGCGAGGCGACGAACCCTGACCTGCTCAAGCTGCTGAACCTGCCGGCGTTCGAGAACCAGGACTTCCGCGTGCAGCAGTTCGCCATCTGGACCATCAGCGACAACCCGGCGCGCGATGACTACGTCGGGCTGGGGTATTACGGCGTCGGCAGCGGCCCCGATGATGAAGAGATGCAGCTGATCCGGACGATGTT
>Ga0315285_10000040_pt1 | contig 124719 bp, 92 predicted proteins | sample YL17G09_36_MG_FD_203698 | JGI IMG/M metagenome (GOLD analysis project Ga0315285, IMG submission 203698) | Sediment microbial communities from Yellowstone Lake, YNP, Wyoming, USA - YL17G09_36 | ecosystem: Environmental > Aquatic > Freshwater > Lake > Sediment | place: USA: Wyoming | collected... | reverse complement strand
GTCACGCCGATATAGGCATGACCATGGAGTATAACGCGAGCTGGCTACTCTACGGGCGCTTCCCCAATTCCTTCCACATAGGTAAGCCCTTTCGAAGCGTCCTCCGTTATGTCCGAGAAGCACCTGCGTCAAGCAGGCTACGTTGTCACTGCGGCGTGGCCTGCTGGTCTCACTTGCTCGATTCCGATCTCAGCACACACGCGCCTTGCCGCGGCGCACAACACCTGTCAAAGCGCCGGTCACCAGAGCCAGCAAGATGAGATCCCCGTGTGACGTGGGGCCACCCTTACCTGCCGACTTCAATGAAGACGCGAAGCATCCATGCAGAGGTTCCTCGATAGGTTCCTCTGAAACTGTGATACTTCCGTCGGTCTTCTCGATAGGAGCGTACCATGCGAAGCTGTCGCCGTACTGGCCTTTGAGCTCGGCGCCATTGATGCGTACCGGCAGTTCCATTCCCGGAGTTGCACTCGACGGAATACGGAAGCGCAAGACCGCCAGCGTACCCGCCACGGACGTCTTGCCATTGGCCAACGCTGTGGCGTTGCTCATTCCGATTTGTACGTAGCCGGCGGTCTCGGCGTTGTTTTTCAGATTAAAGTTCTCGGTCAGTTCGCCATGCAGAACGCTTTCAAGCGTCAGAGTGGCGGGGTAGCTCACGGTGAGGTTGAGGCCGGCCAGCCCTGTGGCGTCGTCAATTGTAATGGGGACATCTACCGATTCGCCGGGCATACCGGATGCCGTACTCGCACCTACGCTGACGCCGTCAAGCGACTTCCGTGCCGACACCAGCGCTTCATCCTCCAGCGCGGACTTCTCGTCCTGCTGCGGTGGGTTCGGAGGCAACCCCACCGCCAACCGCTGGCAGATGATGGCGTCAGCGCTGTCAATAACGCCGTCGCCGTTGAGGTCGCCCGCCCGCTGCTGGCACTCGTCAGGGATCACGAGTCCGACGGAAATCTGCAGCAGGATGATTACGTCGGCACTGTCTATGGCGCCATCGCCGTTCATGTCCCCCTGCATGCAGCCGGAGTCAATGCAGAACATGCCCGTGTCGGTGTAGTCGACGGGCAGCAACGCGGGCGTCGGGTCATAGAATTTCACCTCATTGTACCAGGTGTCGCCGCAGTCTCCGTCTTCGGCGCTGCTCTTCGGGCACACCAGCACATCGAACAGATGCCCTTCACCCACCAGGGTCTCGGCGCCACCAATGCCGGAGATCTGAATGTGCCCCGGGCTTACCTGGTTCCACAAGAAGGCCGTGTGTGCCGTCACCGCCGTCCGCTCCACCTGGACGCTGGTGGATTCGATGACGGCTGAATCGAACCGGAAGTCGATATCCAGCCCCTCGGGATCGATACCGGCCGCATTCACCACGCTCAAGGGGATGCGCACACATTCACCCGGCACCGTCGACACATCCGGCAGCCACACGACAATCTGGCCCGAAGTGCACGCCGGACCCGCCGGCTCGCTCTCATTCTCAGCCAAGTCCACCGCGGTCACTTCGTAGCAGTAGTCTTCACCCGACACGGCCGTGTCGTCCACGTACCGCGTGTCCTCGTAGGGCGTGTCCGTCAGCCGCACATAAGGCCCTTCCGCTAAGGCCGCCTTGTAAACGTAATACCCCGCAAGATCAGACTCCGTATTTGCATTCCAGGTAACCAAGACCTGGTCCACACCTGCACGGGCCGACAGGCCCGTCGGCATAGCTGGCGGCAAGTCTTCGCCTTCCCCTTCCCCTTCTCCTTCGCCTTCGCCTTCACCTGCCTGTGTTACCGTGACGATCTTCGGGCTCCCTTGAGCGTCCGGAGCCGCAACCGTCACATGCCCCACGCGTTCGGGGCCGGTGTTCGCTCCGAAGTTTGCGGTCAGTGTCGCGTTGCCGCTGCCCGCCGGTTGGTCAACCGTGAGCCAGGTATCGGCGGGATTGACTGTCGCGCTCCAATTGAGCGTGCCGCAGCCCGTACTCGAAATATCGAACGTCGTGCTGCCTGAAACGGCGCCAACGTTGCGATTGTCAGGTGTTACGCTGAGTACCAACGGCTCGCCGCATGCTTGCGTTACGGTCACCGTCGCCGGGCTCCCTTGAGCCCCCGCAGCCGTCACCGTCACATGCCCCACGCGTTCGGGGCCGGTGTTCGCTCCGAAGTTTGCGGTCAGCGTCGCGTTGCCGCTGCCCGACGGCTGGTCAACCGTCAGCCAGGTGTCCGCCGTGTTCACAGCAGCCGTCCAGTTCAGCGTGCCGGAACCTGCATTCGCAATGTTGAAGGTCGTAGACCCCGCAGGCGAGCTTACCGGTCGGTCGAGCGGCGTCACCTCAAGGATCGCATCATCGCCCAAAATGGTATAAATGTGCGTCGTGTTCGAACCCAGAATCGCTCCCGACGGAGATGACAGTGTGACAATGATTGTCTCATTCTGTTCGGACTGCGAGTCATTGATGATGGTGATGGGAATCGGCTTGCTCGTCTCGCCTGGAGCGAAGACAAGTTGGCTGCCGTCGATCGTGTAGTCCTGGCCTCCCGTCGCCGTGCCGCCGGTCACCGCGTAATCCACTGTTACCTGCTCCGTGGGAGAAGGAGCGACGTTGACGCACAGTTGCACTGAAGTGATGCTTTCCGTTCCACTCGAACTTGCGGAGCAAAACTGAACTGATAGAACCGTGAATTCATCCGCCCCGATGTCTGTCCCCAGCCCCATGGGGCGCGGCTCGCCGTCATAGTCTTCCGTAAGCCCTCCGGGCATGCCCGCATCGATGTTCTGAGAATCTCCAGCGAGATGAAAGTCTGCCGGGTCGTTGGACTCAGGGCTCGCATTCACAAATCCCGGTTCCCAATTGTGATTGCCCCGGAACGCGGAGACTACAAGCTCGATATAGGAAAAATCGTTGCCAAGTGGTTGCGCGTTAACGTAGACGATATCGGCAACGCTGAAGAAATCATTGTGTTCAATGCCACCGTCGAAGATGCCTTCGCCGTAGATGCCGGCTTCGACATTGGAGAAGATGTTGTTCCTGAGGACCGAACCCGATGCATCCGCCCGAATCCTGACGCTTGGCCCCGGCCCATCAGCCCCGTAGAAAGTGTTATTCAGCAGGGTTACCGCACCATCAATCGCATCGATCGTGTTGACGCTTCCAAGAAAGAAATTGTTCCACACGGTGATGCTCTCGGCCCCCGGATAGAGAGAACAACTCGACTCGGTGTTGTCGGCAAACAAATTACGAACAACCGAAGCCGGCCTTCCCTGCAATCCCACTCGATTCGCAACAAACTGGTTTTGTGCAACAGTACCCGGCCCCCAGCCGGACAACCCAATTCCGTTCTGTTTGAAAACGTTGTTCGCTACGTTTCCCGTCAGAGCACAGGAAAGCCCTTGGACGTAATTAGCCTCGAAAGTATTGCCGACTATGTCCCCCGCGATGGTGCCCATCTCGAATCCATATAAGGTGCCTGTAACGACGTTACCTGTGATGCTTCCGCTAAACGATGAAGAGCCATACATCGCATAGACACCTCCGGCGAAGCGGTTATTGGCCAGATTGCCCGACATCATTCCACTAACGCCAATGCCATCGCGACCCGTGAAAGTGTTGTTCGTAACGTCCACCCCAAAATCGCCGCTGCAGGAGATACCCAAGTTACCCCAGCCCGGACCAGAAAATGCGTTGTTCTTGACTGAAAAGGGGCTTATGCCAGATATCAGTGTCACGGCGGTCGTGCTGCTGTCGAAGGCACAGCCCTCAATCACACCGGAGCAGCGACCAAGCTCGCACAGAGTCCCGTCGTACATCTCATTCTGCTTGAGTGAGAAACCTTTGAACACGAAGCTATCCAGGTCCCCACCTTTCAGCAGGATCGGGGCGTTTCCGGTTACGATCTCACCACTTATCACGCAGTTATCGACGCCATCCTCGCCCTGCATCGTCATGCCGTTTCGAATAGTAATCGGAAACACTTCGCGTTCACCGACGGGCTTTGCCGTGTTCCCGTCGTATGTCCCGGCTTTGATGTGAACAAACCATGGGTCGGGCGTGCTGCGGTTGGCCATCATGATCATGGCGTAGGTGATCGACTTAAATGGGTCCTCTGCGGTCCCTTGCGTGGTTGATGTGTTGTGGCCGTTGGCCTGAGCGACGTAGATGTGCGTCGTAGCGGCAAAGACCGGCATCGTAACGGCCACCAAAGCCGTGAGGAAAAGCAACGCTCCCGCCGCGCGAATGTGGTTCATACAAGTCCCGCTCATGTTCGTTTCCTCCCTTTTCGTTTGTTCCTGCCCGCTGTTCCCGCCTTCCTGTGCTGTCACCATGATTCCCCGAGATTTGCCTGCTCGCGCCCATCACAGGCGCATGTGAGGCTATAATAGGCGTATTGTTCGCTGGTGTCAACACGCATAAAACCAAAACCCACTAAAATGACATGCACCCCTTTCCGGTACGCATCTTTCCGGTAGATAACCTCTGAACGAGGTTTGCCGGAGACGAGCAAATGACGTGGCTGCGCGAAGTGGTGGAGTCCTTCATCCGCATGGTCACGGTGGAGATCGCCGCCTTGACCGTCCTCGTTCCCCCGGATGATTTGGTCACAACTATTGCCGAACGTGCCCATAACCGGACAGGAAAATTACCGGATCGGCTCAAGGCGACGTGTTTTCTGTTCACAGGCCGCTTCGCTTGCTTGTGGCTGGAGGGTGGTTTGTGCATAAATCTCCCATGGGCGAACTATGCCACCAAATCCAGCCTGACTCGGCCTTGGTTCAATCCTTCTAAAATGGTTTGTTACAAGAGTTTATGCTATATTTAACATGTTCGCACCGTCCGGCACGGGGGTTGCTTTGCTTTAGTAGCTGTGAATTTTGTAACAGCTAACGGCAGGTTTGCCCCCGAGTTTAAAACAGGATACCACAATGACGCTGACTCAAATCGTTAACGCGCTGCAACTCGATCGAATGACGCCTGAGTTGTCCAACGAGGATATTGAAGTCTCCGGCGGGTACATCAGCGATTTGCTCAGCGACGTGATGGCGAACGCTCCGCGGGGCGGCGTGCTGGTGACTATCCAGGCCCACCTCAACGTGATTGCCGTGGCAGTCCATGCCGAATTGGCGGGCGTGGTGTTCGCCGCGGGCCGGCGGCCCGACGAGACCGTCCGGCGGAAGGCCGTCGAGGAAGGGGTGCGCCTGTACACGACGGGCGCCAGCGCGTTTGACGTGGCGGGCCGCCTCTACCAAATGGGTCTGCGGGGGTCGCAGCAGTGAAGAAGGTTCACCGGACCGGGAGTCAGCGGGCGTATGCGTGAGTTGTCGCTGCATATCCTCGATGTGATCGAGAACTCGATCCGGGCCGGCGCGTCCATCATTTCGGTCAGCATCGTCGAGGATGTTGCGGGCGACCGGCTTGAAATCACCGTCGAAGACAACGGTTCCGGCCTGAACATCCCCGTCCACGACGCGCTCGACCCGTTTCACACCACCAAGGACGGCAAACGGATCGGGTTGGGCCTGAGCCTGTTCCTGGCCGCAGCAGAGCAGGCAGGCGGCACCCTCACCATCGACAAATCCGACCTCGGCGGCGTGGCGGTGAAAGTCACCATGAGCCTCAGCCACATTGACAGGCGGCCGCTGGGCGATTTGGCGGCCACGCTGTCTTCGGTTGTATGCACGAATCCGGACCTCGACTTGTGGTGCCGGTTCAGTTCGGGCGGGCCCGAATACGTGGTGCGCGTGTCCGATGTTGCCAGCGAACTGCAAGTCACGGAACGCTGCGGCCTCGCGATTGCCCGCAGGGTTTCGGAAAAGATAAGAAACGGTTTGGCAGCCATGAGCGGCCGGAGTTGAGTACTTTTGTTCGTAAATTCGGTAACGTATTTATGCTGCGAAAAGCTGCGAAAAGCAGGCGAAAAGCAGGGACAGACACGATTTTCAAACTGCCGAAAATCGAGTCAGTCCCTGTTTTTCGCTTTTGTGTGTCATACGTTATCGCATTTGTGGATCCGTGTACTAAGCAGGCGCGGTTCTCCGACCCGCGCTGTATGAATTAAGAGCATAGAAGGGAGAACGTGATGGCGGTAAACAAGGCAGTGTGCGCATGCGGCGAGGAAGCTTCCGAAGAGGAACTTCTCGCCCGCCTCGAGGAAGTCATAGCGGAGTACAAGGAAAAACCCGGTGCCCTGATCCCCGTGTTGCAGATCGCACAGGGCATCTTCGGCTACCTGCCCGAGGTCGCCCTCAAACGGATCAGCCTTGGGCTGGACAAATCCTACAGCGAGGTGGCGGGCGTCGTCGGCTTTTACTCGTTCTTCTCGACAGTCCCACGGGGCAAACACATGGTCCGCGTCTGTCTCGGGACCGCCTGCTACGTCCGCGGCGGCAAACAGGTGCTCGAGGCCATCAAGAAGAAGCTCCACATCGACGTTGGGGAGACCACCGAAGACAGAAATTTCTCGCTGGGCGTGGCCCGGTGTTTCGGAGCCTGCGGCCTGTCTCCCGCCATCATGATTGACAACGAAGTCCACCAGCGCGTCAAGCCGGCCAAGGTTCAGGCCATTCTCGATCAGTACCGGCAGGAAGCCCAACCCCAGGCCGCCGGGTAAACGGCGTAACGGCGCCGTGGCGCGGCACGCCCGCGGCGGTTGACCAAGGAGATCTAACAACATGGCAAACAAGATCAAGAACCCGCAGGAACTCGCGGCGCTCAAGGAAAAGGCCAAAGCCGATCTCGACCTCAGAATGGGCCCCAAGGAAATCCAGATCACCGTCCACATGGGCACGTGCGGGATTGCCGCAGGCGCTCGAGACGTCATGGCCGCCCTTATGGATGAACTCGCATCGGCTGGCATCCAAAACGTCACACTCCGCCAATCCGGCTGCTTTGGCCTGTGCGACAAAGAACCCATGTTCACGCTGGTGGACAAGGACGGCCACGAGTTTCGTTACGGCAAACTGACGCAAAAAAAGGTGCATCGCATCGTTCAACAACACGTCGTGGAAGGGTCGCCGGTTGTGGACGACCTGATCCAGGCATGAAGGCGGGACAGTTTGTCATGAGGCTCGAAATGAGGCTTGGAGACGGAGGCCGCGAAAAGCGGGGACAGACACCCTTTTTTCAAACCGCCGAAAAAAGTGAGTCAGTCCCCGGTTTTCGCTTGGGTAATTTTCAGAGCAGACACGCTTTTCAAACCGCCTGCGGGCCGGAAAGCGGCCCGCCTCGAAGACTCGGCGGTGTCAGTCCCCGTTTTTCGCTTGTGTTTAGATGAAAGATTTTTCTCCCGGTTCGCCCGCACCGGGCGCCGCCGGAGTTGGTAGAAAGGAGACATTCCCATAATGAACAAGGTTCGATCACACGTCCTGGTGTGCGCGGGGGCGGGGTGCGTCGCTTCGGGTGCGCTCGAAGTCAGCGCCGCCATCCAGGCCGCACTCGAAAAGCGGGGCCTTACGGGGGAGGTCTCGGTAGTCGAGACCGGCTGCCTCGGCCCGTGCGCGGTGGGCCCGGTGGCCGTCGTTTATCCGGAAGGCGTCTTTTACGAGGGCATCAAACCGGCCGACGCCGACGAACTGGTCGAGGAACACCTGCTCAAGGGCCGGGTGGTGGAACGGCTGATGCGCAAGGCGCCCGAGACCGGCGAGATCGTGCCCGTCATGAACGAGATACAGTTCTTCCGTGGCCAGGAAAAGATCGTGTTGCGGAATTGCGGCGTCATCGATCCTGCGCGCATTGAAGAATACATCGCCCGTGACGGCTACCAGGCCTTGGCCAAAGTCCTGACCGAGCTCAAGCCGGAAGACGTCATCGACCTCGTGAAGCGGTCGGGCCTGCGCGGCCGTGGCGGGGCGGGCTTTCCGACCGGGTTGAAGTGGGAGTTTTGCCGGAAGGCGCAGGGCGACACGAAGTTTGTATTGTGCAACGCCGATGAAGGGGATCCGGGGGCCTTCATGGACCGCAGCGTGCTCGAGGGCGACCCGCACAGCGTGATCGAGGCCATGGCTATCGCGGCTTACGCGATCGGGTCTTCTCAAGGGTACATCTACGTGCGGGCGGAGTATCCCCTGGCGGTGGAACGGCTGGGCGTCGCGTTGACTCAGGCGCGCGAGTGTGGTTTGCTCGGCCAGGACATCCTGGGGACCGGGTTCAACTTCGATCTCGAGATCAGGATGGGGTCCGGCGCATTCGTCTGCGGCGAAGAAACGGCCTTGATGACCTCGATCGAAGGCAAACGGGGCGAACCCCGGCCGCGGCCGCCGTTTCCCGCGCAAGCCGGTTTGTGGGGCAAGCCGTCGTTGCTGAACAACGTGGAGACCTATGCGAATATCCCCGTGATCATTTTGAAAGGGCCCGAATGGTACGCGTCGTTCGGCACCGAGAAAAGCAAGGGCACCAAAGTGTTTGCCCTGGCCGGCGCGGTAAACAATACGGGCCTCGTCGAAGTGCCGATGGGGATCTCACTCGAAAAGATTGTCTACGACATCGGCGGCGGCATACCCGACGGAAAAGATTTCAAGGCGGCGCAAATCGGCGGCCCCTCCGGCGGCTGCATTCCGTCCTGGCACCTTGATGTGCCGCTCGATTACGAATCGGTAGTCGAGTTGGGCGCGATTATGGGTTCGGGCGGCCTGATTGTCATGGACGAAGACACCTGCATGGTCGACATGGCCCGGTTCTTCCTCGATTTCGTACAGGACGAATCGTGCGGCAAGTGCCCGCCGTGCCGGATCGGCACCAAGCGCATGCTCGAAATCGTCACCCGCATCTGCCGCGGTGAAGGCGAAGAAGGCGACATTGAACGCCTGATCGAATTGGGTAATACGATCAAGGACACGGCCTTGTGCGGCCTCGGCCAGACTGCGCCCAATCCCGTGCTCTCGACGATCCGGCACTTCCGCCACGAGTATGAGGCCCATATCCGCGACAAGTACTGCCCCAGCATGGTGTGCAAACGGCTGTGCCCGGCGCCGTGCCAGCGGAGTTGCCCGGCGGGAGTCGACGTGCCCAGCTACCACGCGCTGATCACGCTAGGCCGGTTCGACGAAGCGCTCGACGTTATCCTGCAAGACAACCCCTTCCCTGGGGTGTGCGGACGCCTCTGCCCGCGGGCCTGCGAGGCCAATTGCCGCCTTGGCGAAACCGATGATCCCGTCGCGGTCCGGTCGCTCAAACGCTTTGTCGCGGACTATGAACGGGGAAGGTGGAAACCCAGAAAGACGCCCGCCGAAATCACCCGCACCGAGCGGATCGCCGTTATCGGTGCCGGCCCGGCGGGGCTTACCGCGGCCCGCGATCTTCGGCGGGAAGGCTACCCGGTAACGGTTTTCGAGGCCACCTCGCTGGCCGGGGGCACGTTGCGCCAGTTGGTTCCCGATTTCCGGCTTCCGGCGGACGTGGTTGATCGCGAGGTCCAACTGATCCGCGACGCCGGCGTGGATATCGTTCCCAATGTGATCGTTGGAAAGGACATCACGATTAACGACCTTCGCAAGCAAGGCTATCAAGCCATTCTGATTGCGGTGGGCGCCCAGAAACCCGTTGCGCCCAATCCGCAGAGTCTTCCGCGCGTGGATGGCGCGGCGGGATGTTTCAACGCGGTCGAGTTCCTCAAGGAAGTGAAGCTCGGAAAACGGACCCGGATCGCCGGCGACGTACTCGTTGTCGGATGCAACTATACGGCGCTCGATGCCGCGCGAACCGCGTTGAGACTTGGCTGCGCCACGTGCGGGTTGGTGTACGAGCGAGACAAAGACCAACTGCCGTTTGACGCGGCCGAACTCAAAGCCGCCGAAGAAGAAGGCGTCGTAATCTACGCGCTGCACCGGCCCAAAGAGGCGGTGCGAACGGAGGGCCGGCTGACCGGATTGAAATGCGTGCGCTGTGACGCGCTCGAGCCGGATCGGACCGGGAGAGCCCGCATCGCGGCCGGCGGCGAGGAAGTGATACTGCCCGCCCAAGCCCTCATTCTTGCGGGCGCCCAGGAACCTGACCTGACGGTGTTGGCGGGCGGGCCGGACCTCGAGCGCACCCCGTGGAACCTGCTGGTTGTGGATCCCGTGAGTCTCGCGACGAGCGAGCCCGGCGTGTTTGCGGCGGGCGAGGTGACGACGGGCGGCGCCACCGTGATCGAAGCGATTGCGGCGGGCCAAAAAGCGGCGGTTACGATCCACCGTTACCTGCGCGGTCTCGAGCAGTGCGATCCCTATCGGTGGGTCCGGCCGCGGCGCCGGGTCGAGTTCGCGGACACGGGCGAAGCGCTCGATAATTTCAAGCGGCCCGAACAAGCGCTGCGGCCCGCGAGCGAACGCGCACACGATTTCCGCGAAGCCGATATCACGTATTCCGAAATGTTGGCCGTATGCGAGGCAAAACGGTGCCTCCATTGTGACTTGGACTAGGCGCTGGCTGAAGTGTTTGAGGAGAATCGGAACATGGATAGAGTTCAGCTTGACAAGGTAGTCGGGCAATGCGGCGGGGATCCGTCCGCCTTGGTCGGCATTCTGCAGGAAATCCAGCGCCAGGAGGGCTATCTGCCCCGGAAGACGCTGGTGGCGTTGTCGGAGAAACTCGATTTGCCGCTTTCGCGCTTATACGGGTTAGCCACGTTCTACCGATCGTTTTCATTGACGCCGACCGGCCGCCACCGGCTCTGCGTGTGTCTGGGTACGGCCTGCCACGTGCGGGGCGGCCAGGCCATCCTGGACCGTTTCGAGCGGCTCCTCGCGGTCCGGGCCGGCGGCACCACGTTGGACCGGCGCTTTACGCTCGAGACCGTGCGCTGCGTGGGTTGTTGCAGCCTCGGGCCGGTGGTTCGCGTCAATGACGAAACCTTCGGCCGGGTTCGACAGGACAAACTGGCCACTATTTTGACGCACTTTCAATAGGCAGTGACGGAAAGCAGGGAATCATTCCCCGCCTACTTAGTACACGGATTCATAAATATGGCAACGTATAATACACAAAGCAAAAAACGGGGACTGACTCGCTTCCGGCTGTTTGGAAGCGCATTTTCGGCAGTTTGAAAATCGTGTCTGTCCCCGCTTTTTGCGGCATGAATACGTTAGCGAATTTATGAAGTGGCCCACTTAGAGTGAAAGGGAGTGTTCGTATGAACGTAGCAAACGAGATAACCAGCGTCGAAGCGCTCGAGCGTTGGAAGCAGGACGGCCTCCGAACGTTGTCCCCCGCCACCTGCAAAGTCACGGTCGGCATGGCCACCTGCGGGTTGGCCAGCGGCGCCAAGGCCGTGTTCGATGTGTTGACGAAGGCGTTGGCCAAGGGGGCGCCGGAGGTGGTCGTTGCGAAGACGGGCTGCCTCGGTTTCTGCCAGGTCGAGCCGATGGTCGAGGTGTTCCGTCCGGGCAAGCCCCGCCTGCTCTACAAAGAGGTCACCGCCGAAAAGGCGGCCGAGATTGCCGCGGCCATTATCGGCGACAAGATCATAAAGGAAGAGGTGTTCTGCTTTGTTGACGGCAAGGCGGACGGCAAATCAAAAGCGGGCCTCAAGGGCGTACCCCGGTTGGATGACCTCCCGTTTTTTCAGAAACAGAAGAAGATCGCGCTGGGCCGGTGCGGTCATATCGATCCGGAGAGCCTCGCCGAATACATTGCGACCGGCGGCTATTCCACGTTGTGGAAGGCGCTCGAGTCGATGACGCCCGACGCGGTGATCGCGGAAGTCGAGCGGTCCGGGCTTCGCGGCAGGGGCGGCGCCGGGTTTCCCACCGGCCGGAAATGGCAGTTCACCCGCAAGGCGGCGGGCGACGTGAAGTACATTGTGTGCAACGCCGACGAAGGCGACCCCGGGGCCTACATGGATCGAAGCCTGCTCGAGGGCGACCCGTTTGCCGTGCTCGAGGGGATGACGCTGGGCGCGTTCGCCATCGGCGCCCGCCAGGGCTTTATTTATGTGCGCGATGAATACCCGCTTGCCGTCGACAACCTGCTCAAAGCCGTTGCCCTGGCCCGCGCGCACGGGTTGCTGGGCGAGAACATCTTGGGCAAAGGCTTGGCCTTCGATGTCAGGTTGATTCGCGGCGGTGGGGCTTTTGTGTGCGGCGAGGAAACCGCGCTGATCGCGTCGATTGAAGGAAGACCCGGCGAGCCCAAGCAACGGCCGCCGTACCCTGCCGAGAAGGGCCTGTGGGGCAAACCGACCAATATCAACAACGTCGAGACGTGGGCTAACATCCCCTGGATCATCGGCCACGGCGCCCAAGCCTTCAGCAGCGTGGGAACCGCCACCAGCAAAGGCACCAAAGTGTTCTCGGTTGTCGGCAAAATCAGCAATACGGGGCTGGTCGAGGTGCCTATGGGCTTGACCCTGCGCGAGATCGTTTACGATATCGGCGGCGGCATCCCCGGCGGCAAGAAGTTCAAGGCCATCCAAACCGGCGGCCCGTCCGGCGGCTGCATCCCCGAACAGATGCTGGATCTGCCCGTGGACTACGAAAGCCTTACGCAAGCCGGCGCGATTATGGGATCGGGCGGCATGATCGTCATGGACGAGGACACGTGCATGGTTGATGTCGCCCGGTACTTCCTTGATTTCCTGAAAGAGGAGTCCTGCGGCAAATGCGCCCCGTGCCGGGAAGGCATTGACCGCGCACTCGAGATTCTCGAACGGGTCTGCCACGGCAAGGGCAAAGAAGGTGACCTCGAAACACTCGAGTCGATTGCCCGGATGATGAAAGGATTCGCCTTGTGCGCGCTGGGCACGACGGCCCCCAACCCGCTTTTATCCACCATCCGGTATTTCCGCGACGAATATGAGGCCCATATTCGTGACAAGCGGTGTCCGGCGGGCGTATGCCGGGATCTAATCCATTTCCGGATTGACCCGGAAAAATGTATTGGGTGCATGGTGTGTGCCAAGATCTGCCCGCAGGGCGCTATTAGCGGCCAAAAGAAACAGCCCCACGTCATCGAGGGAGTCCGCTGCATCAAGTGCGGCATGTGTTACGAAGCCTGCAAGAACGATGCAATTGCGAAGGAGTAAGAATCATGATAACACTCACCATTGATGGGCAAACGGTTCACGCGGATCCCCAAATGACCGTGCTCGAAGCCGCCCAACGCGCCCGCGTCCGAATCCCTACGCTATGTCACGTCGAAGGCATCGAGTCATACGGCGCGTGCCGGCTATGCACGGTCGAGGTCGCCGACGGCGGCCGGACCGCGCTTCAAGCGTCCTGTTGTTATCCCGTGAAGGAGGGTCTCGTGGTGCGGACCGACACCCCGGCGGTAACCGAGGGGCGCGCACTGCTGCTCCAACTCCTGCTGGCGCGGTGCCCGAATGTTCCGGCCATCCGCCGGCTGGCAGCGGACTGGGGCGTCTACGACACGCCGTTCGCGCCCAAGAACGAGGACTGCGTGCTGTGCGGGCTGTGCGTCAGGGCCTGCGAGCGGTTGATGGGCGCGGAAGCCATTGCGTTCAGCGGGCGCGGCGTATCCCGCCGGGTGGGCACGCCCTTCAACTTCCCGTCCGACACCTGCCTGGCTTGCGGGGCCTGTACGTACGTGTGCCCGACCGGAAGCATCCAGATGGAAGCGGAGACCGCGGCCCGGCTCCGCAAGCGCGTCGCCACGGAGCGAAAATGCCGCTACATGCTTATGGGCATGGTCTCCAACAAACTCTGCCCCAACGATTATGACTGCCGGCACTGCAGTTTTGACCAAACCGTAGAGTTCCGTTTCGGCGTCCATCCCGCGTTTGCGCTCGCCGCGGCAAGAGAGCAGGGCGCGCTGTCAGCCCGCCGGAAAGCGTGACGGACCCCATGAAGAAAACTTACGTACAAAGAAAGGAAATGTGATGAGTACGATTACGTTGAGCATTGATGGCGAAAAGGTGGACGTCGCCGACGGCGCGACTGTCCTTGATGCCGCCACAAAAGCCGGCGTCAAGATTCCCACCCTCTGCTACCTCAAAGACGTGCAGGCCATTGGCGCGTGCCGCGTGTGTCTCGTCGAGGTCGAAGGCGCAAAAACGCTCGTCTCTTCCTGCGTGATGCCCGTCACCGAAGGCATGAAAGTCCACACCAACAGCAAGCGCGTCCGGAACGCGCGGAAAATGGTGGTCGAACTGCTGTTGTCCGACCACGGCGGCGATTGCCAGACCTGCGTGCGGAACGACGACTGCGAACTCCAATCCGTCGCCCGAGAACTCGGCATTCGCGACATCACCTATCCCGGCGAGAAAAGCCGCGGCTTCATCGACTCGAGCACGCCCGCACTCCAGCGCGACACCGCAAAGTGCATCCTCTGCCGCAGGTGCGTCACCGTTTGCCGCGAGACCCAGGGCGTCGGCGGGCTGTTCCCGCAGAATCGCGGATTCGACACCGTCATCGGCCCGGCGTTCGCACACCCGCTCGACGAGGTCGTCTGCGTCCAGTGCGGCCAGTGCGGAGCCGTATGCCCCGTCGGCGCCATCGTCGAACGCGACCAGATCGCCGAGGTCTGGGCCGCACTCGAAGATCCGGCAAAGACCGTCGTGGTCGAAACCGCGCCCGCCATCCGCGCCGCGCTCGGCGAGTGCTTCGGCATGGAGCCCGGAACCCTGGTGACCGGCAAAATGGTCTCGGCCCTGCGCCGGCTTGGGTTTGACGCGGTGTTCGACACCAATTTTACCGCCGACCTCACCATCATCGAAGAAGGCACCGAACTGCTCATGCGCCTCAAAAAGGCCCTCGTCGACAAACAGCCCGTCGCGCTCCCGCTGTTCTCAAGCTGCTCGCCCGGGTGGGTCAAGTACTTGGAGTACTACTACCCGGACATGCTCGACTGCCTCTCAACCTGCAAGTCGCCCCAGCAGATGTTCGGCACCATCGCCAAGACCTACTACGCCGAAAAAATCGGCAAAAAGCCCGAAGACATGTTCGTCGTGTCCATCATGCCGTGCACGGCCAAGAAGTTCGAAGCCCAGCGGCCTGAGATGGACGACAGCGGCGTCAGAGACGTCGACGTCGTCCTCACCACCCGCGAACTCGGAAGGATGATCAAGCAGGCCGGAATCGATTTCGCCTCGCTGCCCGACGATACCATGGACTCGCCTATTGGCCTATCGTCCGGCGCAGCCGACATCTTCGCCAACACCGGCGGCGTCATGGAAGCCGCACTCCGGACCGTCTACGAACTGGTCACCGGGAAGCCGTTCCCGTTCGAAAACCTCCACGTTGCTCCCATCGCCGGCCTCGAAGGCGTCAAGGAAGCGTCCGTACTGATCACCGAGACCGTCCCGGAATGGGCGTTCCTGAAGGGCGTGACCGTGAAGGTGGCCGTAGCGCATGGACTCGGCAACGCCAAAAAAGTCATTGACCGCGTACGGTCGGGCGAAGCCGGATATCACTTCATCGAAATCATGACGTGCCCCGGTGGCTGTATCGGCGGGGGCGGACAACCCCGGTTCACCACAAACGACGTCCGGCGCGCCCGGATCAGCGCCATCTACAAGGAAGACGAGGGCAAACAACTGCGCAAGTCGCACGAAAACCCCGATATCAAGCGCATCTATGACGAATTCCTCGGAAAACCCCTCGGCGAAAAATCACACAAACTCCTCCATACCCACTATCACGAGCGCTCGAAAGTCTGAGCGATTCCCTTCCCGTGAAACGGGTCCGGAATGCACAACCAGCATTCCGGGCCCGGCCCTTTTTGTTGCCGGGCTTCGTCGCGCCTGCCATCGCGTTGCCCGAGTTTGTGCCCCCTAGTCACACCCTTATCGGACGGATCGGACGGATCGGACGGATGCTTGGTACGCACACGGCGTTAGGCCTTACGCCAGCCTCTATTCCGCCTTGTGCCCTGCTCCTTTTGGGTGTAATATAGTTGAGGCTTTTGGGCGCCCGCTGTAATAAAGCCGTCTGAGGGGTGGTTCGTGCTGCCGTCTTTCCGCACAACGAGGAGACCTCCAATGTATCGTTCCGGGTTATTTCTTGCTGCCGTGCTTGTCCTTTCCGCCAATTTCGCTGCTGCCACACCGCTGGACGATTATCTGGCCGCACCCGACGCCAATTTCACCTACGGCCCGACTCCCGTGAACACCGTCACCGGCGCCGGATACACCGGCTACATCTGGTGGATGCGCTCCCAAGCCTGGCGCGACTCTTCCGAAGTCGACAGAACCCTGTGAGAACATTGGGTGCGCGTCGTCAGGCCGTCCTCGCTCAACCACGACACCGCACTCCTTTTTATCGGCGGGGGAAGCAATGGCGGCAGCGCCCCCACGAGTGTCGATTCCACCCTGGCCAACATCGGCGTCATGACCAACAGCCTTACGGCCGAATTGCGGATGATTCCCAACCAGCCCCTCCATTTCACCGACGAACAAGACCCCCGATACGTCGCCTCCGGTCGCAGTGAAGACGAGATGATCGCCTACGCCTGGGACAAGTTCTACCGCACCGGCGACCCCGAGTGGCTGCCCCGGCTGCCCATGACAAAAGCCGTACTCTGCGCCATGGACCTGATCCAGGCCGAGTATCCGCAGGTCCAGAAGTTCGTGGTTGCCGGCGGTTCAAAACGCGGATGGACCACCTGGACCACCGCCGCGTCCAACGACCCGCGAGTCGTCGCCATCATCCCCTGCGTCATCGACGTGCTCAACGTCGAGAACTCGATGCGCCACCACCACGACGCCTATGGGTACTGGGCTGACGCTATCGGCGACTACCAAGACATGGGCGTCATGAACTGGCTCCACACCCCCGAGTTCCGAAACCTTATGGCCGTCGTCGATCCCATCTCCTACGTCGACCGAATGACCATGCCCAAATTTATTGTCAACAGCACCGGCGACCAATTCTTCCTGCCCGACTCCTGGCAGTTCTACTTCGATGCGCTCGAGGGCGAAAAACACCTGCGCTACATCCCCAACACCGACCACGGGCTCAATTTTCAGGCGTGGGAAGACATGCTCGCCTTTTACGAAGCCATCCTCCACAATACCCCGCGGCCACAGTATTCCTGGCAACGCCTGCCCGATGGCTCGCTCCGCGTCGAAACCGGCACCGAACCCACCGCCGTCCGCCTGTGGCAGGCCACCAACCCCAACCAACGCAATTTCCGGCTCGACACCATCGGCGCCGCATGGACCAGCACGCCGCTCGAGGGCGAAGGCGGCGTCTACGTCGCGTCCGTACCCGCTCCCGAACAGGGTTGGACCGCCTTCATGGTCGAACTCGAATTCGAGAGCGGCGGAGACGCCCCCTTCCGGTTTACCACCGGCGTCAGCATCGTTCCCGACACGCTCCCTTACCGCAACGTCCGGGGCTGGGGACGCCTCACCACCGTACCCAACGGCGCACATCCCATCAAGGTCGTCGAGGTCGGCGGCGACAGGTACCAGATGGGCTACTGGTACGGCAAGCTCCTGGCCGCGGACATCTCACAATGCCTCGGCGGGATGATGAGTACCTTCAACGTCCCGGAAGCGATGTTTGACGAGGCCATTTCCGCCATGTGGGACAATTCCCACTTCGACACGGCGGGCTGGGAACTCGAGTTGCGCGGAGTCGCCGACGGGTGCCTCGATGCCGGCCATCCGGAAGTCACCTACCGGCTCCTCCAGAAAATGATGGTGCTGCCCGACATGTCGGAACTCGGTTGCAGCCTCATGGCCGCTTGGGGAAGCGCCACCGAAGACGGTAAGACCTACCAGTTCCGCAACCTCGACTGGAGCATGGACACCGGTATGCAAGACTACCCCGTCGTCGCCATCTACAACCCCACCGACGGCTTTCGCCACGCCACCATGGCCAGCGCAGGCGTCATCGGCGCCGTCTGCGGCGGCATGAACGAATACGGCATCGCGTTCAGCCAAATCATGGGCTACTTTTGCGACGACGAAGGACTCGACGGCATCCCCATGCCCGTCCTGTTGCGCGACATCCTGTACCACGACGAAGTCCTGTCCCAGACGCTCGCACGCGTTCAAGCGGCCCCGCGTACCAACCAGTACCACTACGCCTTCGCCGATCCCGGCGCTATCGGCGCAAAAGGCCGGCTACTCTTCACCAGCGCCACTCGATGCGACATCTACGCCGACGAGTCCGTCGAGGACCATCCCTGGTTCATCCCGACCCGTTCCACAGCGCCCTGCCAGGCGTCGTATACTGGAAAAACCACAACGGCAGCGGAAACCAGCTCCTTTACGACGCCATCAATAACCATTACGGCGAGATCAACGGCGAAAAGACAATCGAAATTGCGCGGGCGGCCGGCGTCAGCGGCACCGTGTTCAGTGTCGTGTACGGCAACAGCGACCTCGACTTCTACGCCGCATGGGCCAACGGCCTCGAACCCGCCCATCTCCAGGACTACCAACACTTCTCGCTCCAAGTCGGCGGATCTGGCTACCGCACCTCCATCTATGCCGGCTCGCGCGAAATACCCGTGATCGTCGTCGCCGGCACGCCCTACGAAATGGGATACCACTACGGCCGGCTGATGACAGCCGACGTCCGGACCCTGCTTATCGCATTCCTGGCCTACGTTGGGCAGGACCCGTTGTTCAGCAACGCCAACCTCGATGCCGCATGGGGCGCCATGGAGCCCTACACCGACCCGCGTTACATCGAAGAGATGCAGGGCCTCGCCGCCGGCGCCGGCCTCGATTTCCTTTCCGTCCGCCGCGTCCACTGCGTTCCCGCGCTTGATTCCTATTCATGCAGCAGTGTCGCCGCCTGGGGCGCCGCAACCGTCGACGGCCACCTCTACCAGACGCGCAACCTCGACTGGGACCTCGGCGCCATGGCCCACAATTTCCCCGCCGTCGTCATGTACATGCCCACGAACGGACAGCCCCACATCAACGTCACGTTCGCCGGGCTCATAGGCTCACACACCGGAATGAACGCCGCCGGTATTTCTCTGGCCCAGATGGGCGACTCGCCCGGCAGCGAAAAACCGTACGACCTCAACGGCACCCATTTCATGCCCATTTTGAGAAACATTCTGTACGACGCCGACAACCTCACCGAGGCCCTCGACATTCTCACGAACTCCAAACGCATCAAGCGCTACCACTACGTGTACGGCGACGGGAAATCCGAACATCGCGCCGTGAAAATTCAAGCGCACGCTCCGGAAACGCCGCCCAACGACCTCCTCATCTGGATTGACAACGACCCCACCGACGAGTTCGCTCCCAACGTCGTTGAAGATGTCGTCTACAACGACGAAGGCCGCGGCGCGTTTCCGCTCATCATGGCCGATTACGGCTCGCTCGACGCCCAGAAAATGCAGGCTATCGCCAACGCCATCCCCATCCACGGCGACAACGTCGTCAACTGCGTCTACGACTCCACCTCACTCGAGTTCTGGATTTCATACGCCTATTACGACAGCGAAGCCTACCTCCAGCCGTACGCCTACGGCAGCATGACGGCGCTCGACGGAGACAGCGACGGCATCAGCGACCTCGATGAACGCGGGATCGATACCGACAACGATGGCGTCCCCAACTACCTCGACTCAGACTCCGACAACGACGGCATCGACGACGCCACCGAAACCGCGAACGACTCCGATCACGATGGGCTCCCCAACTATCTCGACCCCGACTCCGACAACGACGGAATCTCCGACCACGAGGAAGGCGACGCAGATCCCGACACCGACGGCTTGCCCAATTTCATTGACACCGATTCCGACAACGACGGCGTCTCCGATTCGCTCGAAGTCATCGCCGGAACGGACCCCTATAGCGACAGTGAAACCCCAATTGTCCCCCTCGGCCCCGTCGTGGCGCTCGGCGCAATCGGCCTCATCCTCTTGATCGCCCGAAAGCTCACGAAAAGATAACCCGTGGTAAAGTGCCGGTACGTGTCTGAGACGCCCCCCGGCCGCGCCGAAGGCGCACGTTGTGGGGGTGTCCCATTTTTTCCCCGTCCGGAACGGCCCCCGGCAGTTGTGGGGTGGCCTACTTTCCTTTCTCCCCACGCACCAACTCCTCCTGTGGTCGCTTTATGTCCCTTAAGTCCCTTTGGTCCTTTCAGACCGTCGCCACCCGCCGCGGCGCCTCGCTTACCTCATTTGCTGCCACGTCATACCGCAGCGTCTTGGCGCCCCTGTACGCTTCCACCGCCATTACAACCGCCACCATCGCCTGATACCCCACCTCCTCATCGCACAGGCATTTCTGCAGCGTCTTGATGCACTCGATCCAGTTCGCCAGATGGGACGGCCCCGGCTCGACCGCCACCGTCCGCTCGGCAACGCCGGCGACCTCCGGCTCGGGGATCACGCGCACCATTCCGTTCTCGACCTCGAGCGACGCCCGCTCGCCGCGGATCACCGCGGGCCGCCCGCGGCCGCCCGCCGCCGTATGCGCCAGCACAATCGAATGCCCCGCCGGGTACTCGGCGTTCATCACGAAACTGTCCGGCGTCTCCCGCCCGTCCTCGGCGTAGACGCCGCCCGCCGCCGATACACGATCCGGGTACGAATCGCCCAGCGCCAGCAGCAGCGGCACAATCTGCCCGTAATACAGGCTCGTCGCGATCCCGCCCGAGTAGTCCCAGTAGGCGCGCCAGCGGAAAAACCGCGCCGGCTCGAATGGCCGCCCCGGCGCATCGCCCAGAAATGCATCCCAATCCAGCGTATTTCGCGTCGCTGCATTGTCAACCGCCGCATCGAGCGCCTCCGCCGCGCCTGGCACTACCGCCGCCTGTGCCCAACGCACCGTACCCAACTCACCCGACCGCACAATCTCCGCCGTCACGCGCCACTGCGCTTCCGCCGCGTCGTCGGCGCCTATCTGCACGACCCGCTCCGTCCGCGCCGCGCACGCCCTGAACTCCGCCGCCTGCTCGAGCGTCAGCGCCATCGGCGCTTCGCAATACACGTCCTTCCCGGCTTCCATCGCGGCAATCGCCATCGGCGCGTGCCAGTGGTCGGGCGTGGCGATGATGACCGCATCCACGTTGTCCCGGGCGATCAGCCGCCGCCAGTCCCGCTCAACCCGCGCGCCTGTCATCTCGTGCGCCCGCTTTCTCCGCGGCTCGTACGCGTCGCACACCGCCGCCACTTTCACCGACGCGTACGCCGGGTCGCTTGTCAGCGCCGTGATCAACTCCGTGCCGCGCGCGCCGCAACCAATTACGCCCACTCGCAACGCCGCCGCACGCGGCCGGGCCGGCTCCTTCGTTGTGGCGCAACCCGCCGCCGCCACCGCCGAGACCGCCAGGAAATGCCTGCGCGAAATACGCCCTTTAATCCCCATGATGCTACTCCTTCGGCCTGATCTCGATGTCTTCAAACTCAATCGAACCGCGGTCGACGTTAAAACGGATACCCGCGCCCGCGCACGAAACGCGCCGCGTGCTGACGAAATCAACAACCCTTTTCCCGTTCACGCTCACCCGGAAGTTCGGCCCATCCACGGCAATGGCCATGTGGTTCCAGCAGTCATCCAGCGCCCGCAACTCCAGCGCCCCCGCCTTCCCTGCAATCGAGCCCGTAAACTCCTCCGCGGCGTGGTTGTCGATCCGCACTTCAAACAGCGGCCTGTTCCGCGCGGAGCGGAAAACCACTCCACCCTGTGAGTCCGGCGACGGTCTGAACCTCAAGCGCAACTCAAACCCGTCCGATTCCTCGGGCGCACGCGCTTCACCCTCGATCCGCCGCCACCCGTAGCCGCCCGGCAGCGGCTTGATCCGAATGTCGCGAAACTCGGCGCGCCGGCCGCAGTCCTGGATGCCCACATACCCAGCCTGGGCCGGCCCCTCGCCAAGCTCCACGCCGTTCACCGTCATTTGAACCCGGCCCCCATCGCACACCACCTCCGCCTCGCTCCACTCTCCCAACGGCCTATCCTCGCCCGCCGCCGCACTCAGCATCTGCACAACCTGTTGGGACGCCCCCTGGCAGTTGTGGGGGGTGTCCCACTCTTCAGGCCTGGTCTGCTCGTGTGGTGTGCCTGGCTGCCCCGCCTCCGTTATCACCCGGAACCCGTACCGCAACACAAACTGATCATACGGCTCCGTCGAAACAAGCCACTCCCCGCCCCCTGCGCCGGTTATCGCCAGAACATCCCCCTGTGCCGAAAAGGCATGCTTGTTCGCTCCTGTGACCGCCCAGCCGTCCAAGTCGCTCCCATTGTACAGCGCGTAGAACCCTTCCGCCGCTTCCTCTGCCGATATCAGGCGGGGAACCCAGTCAGGTGCAGGCGGCTGCCCTTCGGCGGCGTATAAAAGCGCCAGCGAAACCGCCAGCAACCCTCCCGGAAACGCCATCGCGATTCCCTCCCTCAACAACGCCGGCCATAGTACCGCCTCAGCCCAGTCTTTTCAAAAGAACCCCCCTTTACGTCTTGTAGGCGCCGGCTCTTGGCCGCGTTTTCCAACCCGCGCCGTCCAGACCACGCGCCCTGCTCAAAGAAATGGTGCCAGTTTCCGTGCCTGGGTTATACTCACCAAAGCTGGAATGCGTGCTGGACCCCCGGCGTTGACCAGATGATCGTGCCTGGAGCGTTTATTAAGATTAGGAACAGGCAAAAAGGAGCGTGTGATGCGAACATCGGCACTCTGGGTTGTCTTGGCCACGTTGGCCATGGTTTCAGCGTATGACATACCCGCGGTGGCGCAAGCCCCTGCGCGTGGCTACTACGACTTTTTTGCCCAGCGAACCATCGGCGAACCCTGGGAAGCCCTGCTCGGCAAACCCGCGCCCAACGTAAAGCTCGAGGTGCTCGGCGGCGGAACCTTCGATCTCGCCTCGTTCAAAGACAAAAAAATCGTCGTCATGGATTTCTGGGCCACCTGGTGTCCCCCATGCCGCATGCTCATGCCGGTCTTTGCCGAGATCGTAAAGGCTTATAAAGATAAGGATGTGGTCTTTTATGCCGTCAACCAGGCCGAACCCATCCAGTACGTCAAACAGTTTATAGAAGCCAACAAGTTCGAGTTCAACGTGGCCCTCGACTCAAAACAGGAAGCCTCGGATGCGTACAAGGTCAACAACATCCCCCGGCTGGTTATTGTCGGCAAAGACGGCACCGTCCAGTCTATCCACGCCGGGCTCGAAGGCACAACCGTCCCCGAGGCCCAAGATAATGCCAGGAAAAGACTTACACAAGAACTCGACAAACTCCTCGCCGGCCAAAAGTTGATCTTGCCAAAGCCTGCCGAACCCACTCAGGAAGCCAAAGCCACCTCTTCTGAAGAATTCTGAAGCGTTTAGCGCAGGCATCTCACCCGTCCACACCTCCCCGGGCCGCTAAAGGTTCCCCCATTCCGCGCCGATAATGAGTTTTAGAGAATTGTCCCATTATCTTTTATGTTGGCTGCGGAGGGTCATGGCTATGGCAAGCGGATTTTCGGTGGGCGGGCTGATCACGGGCCTGGATTCCAACACGATCATCAAGCAGTTGATCCAGATCGAGCGCCAACCCATCACCCGGATTGAAGGCAACAAAAAAGTCCTCGAAAAACAAAAAGAAGCCATCAAAAAGCTCCGCACCCAGTTGATGACGCTCCGTAACCGCGCCCAGGACTTCAGGTTAAACTTGGTCTTTGGCAAGTACAAAGCGGCCACCAGCGAGGAGAACGTGATGGGCGTCGAGCTGTCCGGCGCCCCGGTTACGGGTTCCTACTCGATCCAGGTCATTCAACTGGCCAGCGCCACGGTCGCCCGCAGTTCAGCCATCATGGGCCAGCCCGTAGATACCAACGCGGCCCTGGCCTCCAGCGGCATTACGACCACCGTCAACGCCGGAACGTTCTCCATCAACGGCGTCAGCTTCACCGTCGACCCCGCCACCCAGTCGCTCTCCCAGATGCTCACCGACATCACCAACAGCGCCGCCGGAGTCAACGCCACATACGACCCCGTCACCGACCGCGTCACCCTCGAAAACAAAACTGCCGGCGACACCACCATTATCAACCTCGGCGCCACCGGCGACACCAGCAACTTCCTCACCGCAATCAATATCAAGAACGCCAACCAATCCACCGGCGCCACCGGCGCTACCACCACCACAAGCACCGTTAACCTCGGCGCCGTCAACCCCGCGCTCCACCTCGATGAGGCCCGGTTCGCCAACGGCGCCGTAACCGCCGGCACCTTCTTCGTCAACGGCATCGAAATCACCGTAGACCCCGCCACCGACTCGCTGTCCGACGTCGTCCAGCGCATCACCGACTCCGACGCCGCCGTCTCCGCCAGCTACGACAGCGCCACCGACACCATCCAGCTCGTCTCGAAGTCGCTTGGAAGCCGCACCATCGCCCTCACTGCCGGCACCAGCAACTTCCTTGCCGTCACCAACCTCGTCGCCGCCACCCAGACCGCCGGAAACGATTCCCAGTTTTCCGTCAACGGCGGCCCCGTCCAGACCCGCAACACCAATCAGGTCACCGACGCCATCGGCGGCGTCACGCTCCGCCTGCTCAGCGCCGGCACTACCGCCGTCACCGTATCCAATGACGACGACTCCATCGTCGAAAGCGTCAAAAAGTTTCTCGAGACGCTCAACGAGTCCGTCACCCAGATTGAAGACCTGGTGAAGTCCAAAGGCGACCTCGAAAATGACGGCACTATTCAGGCCATCCAAATGTACATGCGCGAGGTCGTCTTCAGCCAGGTCTCCGGCATCAGCGGTTCCTACATCAGCCTCATGGACATTGGAATCTCAACCGGCTCCACCTTCGACAGCACCGCCACCGCAAAATTCGAACTCGATGAAGAAAAGTTCAAGGCAGCCCTGCTGCAAGACCGCGGAAACGTCAAAGACCTGTTCAGCAACACCGGCGCCACGGGGATCGGCGACCGCCTGTTCGCTTATCTCGACGAAACCACCCGCGTCAACGGGTTTCTCAACAGCCGCTCCAAGAGCAACGGCAGCATCGATACGCAAATCCGAAACCTCAACGACCAGATTGATCGCCTCGAGGATCGCGTCGCATCAAAAGAAGACCGGCTCCGCAAGCAATTCTCGCGCCTCGAGCAGATGTCCCTGACTTACCAGACGCAGGGCGCCTCAATCAGTTCCCTGAGCAGCATGTACAGCATGTTTTAATCCGCGAGCAGCACGGGATACAATAAGACCAAACCAAGGAGTAGCGCTTAATGCCTGCAACCGCCTCCGGCCAATTGCCTTCAAAGTCTACCGGGCATATGGCCTATAAAAAGGTCGACGTCGAAACCGCATCGCAGGGCAAGCTCATCGTGATGCTGTTCAACGGCGCCATCCAACGCGCCGAAGAAGCCAAACGCCAACTCCAAAAAGGCCGGATTGACGGCGTCCACAACAACCTCGTCCGCGCTCAGGAAATCATCGCCGAATTACGCAGCGCACTCGACATGAACGGCGGCGGCGATATCGCGCAAAACCTCAACAGAATATACGAATACTTCCAGCATCTCCTCGTCAAAGCCAACATCCAGAAAAAAACATCGCCCATCGAAGAGTGCATCAACCTCATGACCATCATGCGCGACACCTGGCAGGACCTCTTCCTCAAAGTCAGCACCGAAGCCCTTTCCGCCGCCCCTCCCCCCAAAATCAACCCACACGGCTCCGCCATCCTAAACCTCGAAGGCTGAAACCACCAAACCGCGAACTTCCACTCCCCGCCGCCCAACACCGCGCTCCCGCGCAACCGCAATTGTAGCGCAGGCGTCCACCTGCACTATATGTCCTATCCGTCCTATACGTCCTATTGCTTGATCCTTCATCCTGCGCTTAACCCCAAACCCCAAACCCTAATCCCCCCCGGCCCCGGCGCCTTTTTTGTTTTGCTGCGGGCCGCAAGTTTTGTATGATTCAATAGCAGTGGCCGTGGACAGCCCCGGCTCGAAAAAGGATGTGGAGGTGTCTTATGAAGCACTCGACGATCTTCCTGCTATGCGCAATCCTGGCCGCCGCCCTTTTCGGTTGCGGCCAACCAGCCCAACAGGCCCAGCAGCCGGCCGAACCCGCCGCGCCTGCCGCACAACCCCAGCAACCCGCGCCCGAGGGTGACGGCGACGCCGGCGACCGCCAGGCCGTCATCTACCGCGACACCTGGGGCGTCCCCCACATCTTTGCCGACGACATGGCCGCCGCCGCATACGCCATGGGTTATGCTCAGGCCGAAGACCGGCTCGAAGACATCTACAAAAACGTCCGAACCGCCGTCGGAACCATGGCCGAAGCGTTCGGCCCCAAGTTTGCCGAGCAGGACTACATCATGGACCTGGTGCGAAACGCCGAGATTTGCCAGGAGTTCTGGCCAAAAGCGCCCGCCCACCTGCGCGAAATGGGCGATAACTTCATGAAAGGCGTCCTGGCCTACGTCAACGAACACCCCGAGAAGAACCCGGAGTTCGCCACCGACCTCCACGGCTGGCAGTGCGCCGCAATCGGCCGCGCCATGATCCTCAACTGGCCGCTCGGCACCATCATGGACGACCTCCACAATAAAGACAAAGCCCCCGCGTTCGGCTCCAACTCGTTCGCCGTCGCACCCGCCCGATCCGCCGCCGGCTGCTCGATACTCATGACCGACCCCCACCTCACCTGGGAGGGCATGGCCGTCTTCTACGAAGCCCGGATGCACGCCGGCGGCGAAGACCTCTGCGGGTTCTGGCTGGTCGGCTCGCCGATCCCGGCGCTGGGCCACAACGCCCACGTCGCCTGGGCATGCACCACCGGCGGGCCCGACACCTCCGACGTCTACATGGTCAAGCTCAACCCCGAAAACCCGCTCCAGTACCAGTACGAAGGCGAGTGGCGCGATTTCGAATTCAAACAGTTCACCATCAACATCAAAGGCGCGGAACCCCAGCAAAAACCCGCTCTCTACTCGATCTACGGGCCCGTCGTCGAAGAACCCAACTTCGAAAAAGGCATCGCCTACTGCGGCGCCACCTCCTATTTCGACCAGACGGACCTCTTCGAGCAGATGTACCTGATGTGCACCGCCGACAACTGCGACCAGTTCTACCAGGCCCTCGCCATGAACCAGTTCATGGAACAAAACGTCACCTTCGCCGACGACTCCGGAAACATCCAGTACGTCCGAACCGGCAGGACACCCATCCGGCCCGACGGCTACGACTGGTCGGCCCCCGTTCCCGGCGGCACCGATGCCTCCCGCTGGCGCGGCATCCACGACATCGCCGACCTCGTCCAGATCAAGAACCCGCCACAGGGATACTTCCAAAACTGCAACGTCAGCCCCGCCGTCATGATGCGCGACTCCCCCATGACGCCCGACAAGTACAAACCTTATATCTATAATGTATCGTGGGACGACACATCGCCACGGGGTACACGCCTCCTCCAGTTGCTCGACGCCGACGACAAAATCACCAAGGAAGAAGCTATCGAATACATGATGAACGTCTACGACCTCCTCGCCCAGCCCTGGCAGATGGCCCTCCAGAACGCCGTCTCGACCGTCGGCCGCGACCGAATGGCCGATCAGGACTTTGCCGGCGCCGTCAATGCCGTACTCCAATGGGATGGCCAGTTCAAAGCCGACAGCACCGCCGCGCCGCTCGTCAAGTTCTGGCGGCTCAAATGCCAGGACGCCATCGACACCGCGGCCATCGCCGAAAAAAAAGCCCTGCCCGAACCCGACAAGGTCAAGCTGCTTGATCTGTTCCAAGAAACCATCGCCGATCTCAAAACCAAATATGGTAAATGGGACATCGCCTGGGGCGACATCAACCTCGTCGGCAGAAACGGCCGCTATTTCCCCTGCGACGGCGCCGATTTCGGCTCGGAAAAACTCAAAACACAAACCGAAACCGTCCGCGACGTCTCGTCCCGCGAAATCGAGGAAGGTTCCGGCAAATACATTGCGTTTAACGGATCGGGCACCATGCTCATCGCCTTCATGCACCCCGAAGGCGTCGATTCCTACACGGTGGTGGCCTGGGGCGAAAGCGCCGAGCCCGATTCGCCACACAACACCGACCAGGCCGAAAAACTGTACGGCGACCGCCAGGTGAAGCCCACCTGGTTCAAAAAGGATGAACTGATGAAAAACGTCGAGTCTGAGAAGGTTTTGAAGGTTCCGTGACGGAAGGTTCAAACGCATTGGAAATCCTGGCGGACGTCATCCGCAGATATTATGACGTGGGCGACGTCGCGCTCCCTTACTATTTGCACAAGGCACACCAGCATCGACACCGAAAACTCGCCGTCGAAACCTCCGCCGGAAAGTTCCTGATCAAAACCTACAAACGCGACCCCGTTGTCCTCGATGCACTCCGGTTCCAGCACCGGCTGTCAAACCACCTCGACCAAAACGGAATTCCCGTCGCACGCATCAAGAGCGGAAAAGACGGCAAGAGCATCGTCGAACTCGACACCTGGGCACTCGAACTCCAACAGTTCGTTCAAGCTGAGCCCATGGAAGTCTCCGCGGAAACCCTCGCCGTCTCCGCCGCCGCGCTCGGCAGGTTTCACCATATCTGCCACGAATTCCCGCGCCCCCAGCGAGACACCCGAATGTGGCGGTTCAGCGAGGTGCCCCGCGCCGCGTTTGGAAAACTCTACGAGTCCGCAAAACAACAGGGCTCCGAGGCCGACGCCACAAAATGTTGCAACGAGATCGCCCTGTTCCTCAGAGACGCCGCTAACGAACTCAACTGGGACGCCAGAAACAAGTTCGAAACCGGTCTCATACACGGCGACTGGCACGGCGGTAACCTGCTGTTCCGCAACGGCGAACTCGCCGCCGTCGTCGACCTCGAATTCGCCGGCGACGGATGCTATCTCGAAGACATGTCCTACGCCATCTCAAACCTCTGCATACGAACCACCGACAATCCCGCCCGGCTCCTCAAGCGCGTCAACATCCTGCTCGACAACTACCAGACATTCCGCGCCCTGTCCCACCACGAGCAGGTCGCCCTTCCCTACGCTGTCGGCGTTAAGCACGTCACCACCGTCTCTTACCAGATTGTCCAATTCAAAAACGCCCAACTCGCCGGGCTCTCCGCCATGGAATGGATGAGCCGCCTCGCTCAACAATGCGCATGGCTCGCCACTCGATCCCGCCACGCTAAATACGGAAGATAACCGCCGGCGGCGGTTCGGGGGCCGATTCCCAATCCGTTTTTTGACCTTTTTTTCTATTGACTTCCCCACACTCTATTGGTATTATGAGACGGCGTGCTTATGGGGAGGGTAGCGGCGGAATTACCTATTTGCATACCGCATGCGCAGTCTTTTTTGCAGATTCCCCAATAGGATATACTTGATGCGGTTTGGCGCAGATGCAGATCGGCCCGCGCTCCAGGGGGGAGCGCGGGCCGTGTGCTTACCATGGCCAACCCCGCCGTCGTCAGCCGGGCCGTCTATGCCCGCTGAAAACGCACCGGGGTCCGCCAGCAAGGGGCTACTTAATGCTGATGGGCCCGGAGATTGACGTCCCGTCGTTCAGCGTCGCCGTCACCGCGTAGCTAGCTCCGACAGCGTACGTGCTGTTGGTCTTCAGGTTGTAAATCCAGTTGCCAGTGCCAGGCGCCGTGCATGTACCGGGCGTGCCGCTGTAACGGAAGTTGATCCCGTTGTCGTTGGCGGCGCCGGAATCCGTCACCGTCGGATCGCCGATCGGTACACTGCCCGAGACATACCTTACGCTAATCGTCGCACTGACGAGGTCCGGGGCGCTGATCTCGGTTCCGCTGCAATCGTACAGCCGGAACTTGATCGGGAAGCCGCTGCCGCGCTTGACGATCAGCGACTTGTTGGCCGGCGGGAACGGCGTTTGGAAGGTCAGGGGGCTGTCTGCGGGGCAGCCGCCGTAGACGATCTGGACTTTCACCTTAACCGTCGTACTGCTGGACTTGGGCGTCAGGCAAGAAGCTCGACCGCTGGGGTCGTCCACGGCGGTCAGCACGACGTCCGCCTCGGCCATTCCGGGGCCGACGAGGGTCGCGCTCGAGATGTCGGCGGTTACGGACACCGGGTCGCCGTCCGAGTCGCCCGTTACTGGGCTGAAGTCCTCCACGTCGAAGCTCACCGTGGTCTGGAAGGAGCCGCCAACCAGGCAGCCGACGATTCTGCCCAGATCCAGGTCGGACGCACCGATGGTCGGAGCGTTATTGCGGTGCAGCGTGGCCTTGACCTTGACGGTCATGCTGGCGGTCATCGCCGGCAACGCTGTGCAGGCGGAATCGAGCGTCGCATTCCGCTCACTGGGATCGTCCGTGGCGCTGACGGTCACTTGGGCCTCCACGACCCCGTCGCTCAGCTCGGACGGCAGCGTCAGCTCCACGCTGTCGCTGCTCAGGGTGAGCGCACCGACGTCGTCGCCGTCTGGATCAGTCGCGGTCGCGTCGAAGCTTGACGGAGTGATCTGGATAGTCACGGAGTCCGTGCCTTCTACGCAGAAGTGTCCGGCGAGATAGTCGCTTGCGGTGATCTCCGGTGCGGCGTTGGTCAGGATGTTGGCCGTTCCACGAACGGTGACCGTCGTGCTGCCGGTCATCGGATTAAGGGGGTAGCACAGAACGTCGTTGCGCGCGCTCGGATCGTCCGTCGCGGAAAGGGTAACCGTTGCGGTCCACTCATTGGCGGCGTTGAGCGTGACACTGTTTGCGCTGAGCGAGAAGCCGCCCGACTGCGGATCGCCGTCAGAGTCAGAATACCCCGGATTGAAGTCGTCCGGCGCGATGCTCACGGTGACGCTGCAACCCGCCGTGACGTTGAACGGCCCAACCGCGTACTCGCTGGCCGAGACCATCGGAGCCGTGTTGCTCGGGCAGTTGTGGACGCTAGCGCTCACCGACACCTCGGTCGTGGTGGACAGGTCCGACAGCGTCGTGCAGCCCTCCTGGCTGCGCGCGCTGCCGTTGTCGGTGGCCATGAGCGTCACCGATTCGGATTGGTGCGCCTCGCTGAACGTGATCTCCTTGCTCGCGCTGCCGTCGCCGAACGTCACCGCAACCGTATCGCCGTCGTCATCGTGCGTGGCCGGCAGGAAATCCGATGGGACCACCGTCACCATCACCGTGCCGGGTGCTACCACTGGGATAATGTCGCCGAATGACTTGTCGCTCGCGCTGAGCGTCGGCGCCGTGTTGGTGGGCTGAGTCAGGATCGTGGCGCTTACCGTGACGTCCGTCGTTACGGATTGAGCGGTCACGCCCTGGCAGGCATTGCTCGGGACGGTGTCTGTCGCCTGGAGCGTGAGCGTCTCGGACGCGTTTCCGGTCAACGTGACCTGCTTGCTGTCTGTCCCATCGCCGAAGGTCACTGTAACCAGGAGACCCTCGGGATCGGTCGTCTGTGGGTCGAAGCTCCCCGGCGTCAATGTCATCGTGTACGAGCCGTCGGCGGTACAAACCGTCCCCAGATTCACGTTCGAGGCGCTCAGGGTCGGCGGAGAGTTCGTCGCCGTGCAGCAGGCGGCCGTCGTTACTTTCTCGACCGCGCTGATGACCGGGTCATTCCCTGCGAAGGTCTTATTGCGCGGGCTTGAGCCTCCCGTGGTCTGCACGGCGATATTATTGAGCTTGTACGTCGTGCCGCACTCGCCCGAACAGCAGCCACTCCAGTTGTTCCCGTCCGTGCTCGTCAATGCACAGTGGGTGCCGCCAATGTTTGCGATGACGCTGCTGATGGAGCCGCCGACTGTCGTGATCACGGCGGACAGGCAAAGGTCGTTCCCGGTTCCCAGCGTCAGCGTCGCGCTGTGCAACGTTATTACGTTGTCAGTGAACATCACCGTGGCGACCAGGGCCGAGCTGTAGCCCATCGCCGTGGCCGTCAGCGTCATGCCTGCGGCCTCGTAAGGCACCTCGAACCACGTCTCGAACCCGCCGTCGGCGTCGGCCTGCTCGATGGTCCAGTCATAGTCGCCGATGTGCAGGCCAGCCTCCGTGTCGTCGATCGACAGGCTGACGTCCACCACCTCGAACGGCTGGAAGCCAGCGCCGGTCAGGATCGCAATCTCTCCCGGCGCGTAATCGTCCTTGTCGGACACCAGCGTGGCCGCCTGCTGTGCGTGCGCGCTTACAGCCATCAAGAGCAGTGCCACCATCGCGGCCACACCCAGTTTGGCCATGCCGCACTGAATTGCGGTAAGGCTAGAGGCATTAAGCCAACTTGTGTTGCGTTTCATTGAAGCTACTCCCAAGTTCGTCCACACTTACGCGCTCCCCTTGAGGTGATCCCCACCTCTTGGACAGATTTCGGGGTGGGTAAAGGCGGTTATGTCTGTTTGCAGCCCTGACCCGCCAATCTAGTCGAACAGAAAGGAACGCCCAGAGCCCGGAGGGGCAGCCAGCACCCTTCCGTTCTCTTTTCACCCAAGCGACTTTATCACATTTATCCGCTCTTGTCAATGGCGGTTCAAATAGCCCAACGATTCCGTCGTTGGGTGTCGAAGGGTGCGTTTTTGTTGGTTTTTGGATTACGAAAAGGCGCGGGGAGATTCGCATGGTCTTTTGGTGTGGTTTTGTGACCTGCGGCGGGGCTGTAGGAAGGGGCCAGAGGGCTGTCACGGATGAGCAGGGCATGACGGTGGCTTCGGAGCGGGCCCCGTTGGATGTTGCCGGAAGTTTGTAGGCGGCCGCGTTTGCTACGGAGGAATGGTTAAACCCTCGTCAGCGTCGCCGTGGGCGCGGGCGCCGTTGTGGGCGATTACACCTACTGCATTCAGGGCGTGCCTCCCACCGGGCTGGGCTGGGGGTTGGGCGAGCACGGTTTGACTATCAGCGTCGGTGAACCCGATGTCACCGACACCACCCCGCCCATAGTCTCCATCGTTGAGCCTGTGGATGGTGCGGCAATCGTCTACTGTTCAGGGGGAACGCCCGTTGACATCGAATTCGAAGCGGTCGATCCCGAAAGTGCCATCACGTCCGTCGCGGCTACCGTAAACGGCGCCAGCGTGGCACTCGATGTAACCGGCCTCGGAACCAACAACGTTACGGCCACCGGCGTGTTCACAGCCGACAGTATCGGCGCCTACACGGTCGTCGCTTCCGCGACCAGTCAGGGCGGAACCGGCGACGCAACCGCCGACTTCACCGTAAACTATGTGATCGGATGGCTGCCGCCGCTTTCCCTGGGCAAAACGTCCAAGGGCGGTTCCGACGTGCCCATCAAGTTCACCGCACGCGATTGCAGCAATCTGTTCGTGCACGATGAGACCGTAACCGTCGTGGTTTACGAGGTTACGTCGGAAGGCGACGTGGCGCGGCTCAGCGGCGTGTTCGGCGAGGGCGCCTGGTCTATCCGCATTGACGACGTCGCCGGCCAGTACATCATCAACTTCAAGACCGCCGCCAGCGCCCACAACTACAGGGCCGACGTCCTGTTTAACGGTTTCTTGCAGGCGTCAAAGCAGTTTAGCGTCCGTTAGCCGGCACACCGCTTCAACATTCAGCCTCCGAAGGACTGCCCCCCGGCAGGCCTTCGGAGGACAATCTCCTGATACTGCATCCGAATCTCGCCCCATTCCGCGCGCCCGCACACTCCCGCGGATTGAGGCGTGAAGGGGTACTATTCCCACCTCCAGCTCCCAGCCCTTTTTTCATCATTCCGCATTCATCATTCATCATTCATCTCCGAACCTATCCGGCCTCTGCCCGATCGCCACAATGCTGCACGCCAGATGCGCCATAATGCCGCGCGCCCGCACCTCGCGCACCAGTGCCGGAGTACCCGCGCCCGGATTAAAATAAACATCCTGAGGCTGCATTGCCGCGATCTCATCCAGTAACCCCGCGGACAACTCCGGCGGCAGATACACCGACACCCGGTCGATCCGGTCCGGTATGTCCGCCAGCGTTCGATAGGCCTTTAAGCCCTCGATCTCCGTGGCGTGCGGGTTCACCGGGTATACTGTCCACCCCGCCTCCCGGTACGCACGAACCGCCTTGTTGCCAAATTTCCTTCTCGACGCCGACGCCCCCACTATGGCCACCGTCTTTGCCATCCGCTGCACCTCCACTGTCTTTCCACCCTAACAACTCCCTTCTCCCCAATCATCCGCAGTAGGCGCGGTCGTCTCGCCCGCGCCGTCAACGCCGCAACCTATCACCTATGGGGGATCATGCAGGATATCTACCGTTGTCGTCTCGCCCGCGCCGTCAACGCCCCAACCTATCCCTGAACCACTGGCAGCCCAATCTTAAGACGTTCCTCGTTCCGCCGTGTGGTTAGCCACAGCCCTAATCATTGATCACAGCCAGTGGGCTGGACGGCGCGGGCGAGACGACCGCGCCTACTGAAAAGCTGCGGTGACGCCAGGAAATTACCGCCTTGAACGATTGGTGTCTTATTCATCATTTCGCATTCATCACTGCAATGTTTACGTTTACGCCGCCGTATGATATTCTCAGGAAGTTCGTGCTAATTTGCGCGCGCGGGCGCGCAGGAAGAGGAAACGTCCATGAAAAACAAAAAGAGCAAAACAGTCTACTTGATTTCCAACGGCGACTACCGCGACAGCGCAGGCGTCGTGTGTTGGCCAAAACAGGAAGAAACACTCAAGGCGGTCAAAGCCGCCTTCAAGAAGCTCGGAGTCGAACCCGAGGTCGTCACCAAGTACGACCCCAAGAGAAACCACGGGTTCCTCACCCGCCAGTCCGAAGGAGCCGCCGTGTTTGCCAGGCTCGACCCGACCGCGCCCGTCGTCATCGTCCTCAGTTGCTGGGCCTACTCCCACCACGTCTGCGGGCCGCTCCAGGCCCATAAAGGCCCGATCCTCCTGCTGGCCAATTTCGACGGCACCTGGCCCGGCCTCGTCGCCCTGCTTAACCACGCCGGCACGCTCGAACGCCTCGCCGTCAAACACAGCCGGCTTTGGAGCGACAACTTCGTCGCCGACCACGCCTTCATGAAAAAACTCCGCACCTGGGTCGAAAAAGGCGAAGTCGCCCACGACGAATCCCATGTCGTCGACGCCGAAAAACTCAAGCTCGCACCCGGCGCCATCATGTTCGGCAAAGACCTCGCCGCAGACATCATCCGCGAAAAACGCATCATGGGCCAGTTCGACCCCGGCTGCATGGGCATGATCAACGCCATCATCAACCCCGCCAAGCTCGGCGCTATCGGCATGCCCGTCGAATACCTCAACCAGTCCGACCTACTGGCCGAAATGGACCTCGTCAGCGACAACGAAGCACAGGACCACCTCAACTGGCTCATTAAGAAAGGCACAAAATTCGTCTGGGGCGCCGACGGCAGAACCGAACTCGTCCACGAGCAGGTCATCTCGCAAATGAAAATGTACTCCGCCGCCTGCAGAACCTGCCAGCGGTTCGGCCTCAGTTCCGTCGGCATCCCCTACCAGATCGGGCTGATACGCCAATGCCCCGCATCCGACCTCGTCGAAGGAATGCTCAACAACCAGGACCGCCCAAAGGTCGTCGATCCGGATACCGGCAAAGTCATCGCAAAAGGAAAGGCCATTCCACATTTCAACGAAGGCGACATGGGCTCCGGCGTGCCCCAAGTCCTCATGCACGACATCTACCAGCGCAAAGGGATGCCCACCGAAACCACCCTCCACGACGTCCGATGGGGCCGCGAGTACAACGGCAAGTTCGTCTGGGTATTCCTCATTTCCGGCGCCGCCCCGCCCGCCCATTTCGGCGGATGGAACAAGACCACCTGCTACCGGCAGTCGCCCATGTATTTCCCCCTCGGCGGCGCGACCTGCTCCGGCGTCTCGAAGCCCGGCACGATCACCTGGGCCAGGTTCTACGAACGCTTCGGCGAAATCGGAATGGACTGCGGCACCGGCGAAGTCGTCAAAGTCTCTCAAGCCGACCTCAACGACCGCCTCGCAAAAACAAACAAAGAATGGCCCATCGCCAACGTACACATCCCCGGATACGACCGCGACCAGCTCATGGCGTCCCACATGTCAAACCACATCACCATCGGATACGGCAACATCCTCCAGGAACTCGTCGCCACATGCCTCCACCTCGGCATCCCCACTCGAGTCGCCGGCTCCGTAAAAGACAAACTCCTGTAAAGCGTTGGGACGCCCCCTGGCAGTTGTAGGGGGTGTCCCACTTCTCGTCCTATCGCCTCTCTTCGCCGCGCTTCCTCGGAAACGCCGCACCCGCAAACGAAACGATCCCCCCTGCCGCATCTTCCGCGTACCCGTAGTGAAGCAACTTCCCAGCACCCGCCGTACCGTCAACCGTTGACAGAGCCGCGTAAATGCACCCAACCCCGCACACCCTCCGCGCGTTCCCGTCTTTCATCACCGACTGGTAAAACCCCAGCGCATCCCCCTTGAGCGCAAACGCCAAGTCCTCCCGGTCCCGTGCCTCGACCAACCGCACGACGCCTTCGTCCACGTCCAAGTCGTCCCCAAAGCGCCGCCCCACATGCGCCAGATCCGCCCCCGCAACCACCAGCACGTCCCCGCCTTGCGCTTCCTCCCGGCAAGCCGCCAGAAAATCCGCAACACCCGCTACGGCGCCCGGATCGCCCGATCCGGCGGGATCGCCCGATCCGGCCGGATCGCCTGGCGACGCCTCGATCCCCAGCGGCCCGCACAAAATCGGCACGATACGCATCTTATCCAGCCGGCGCCCAAATACATGTGCCAGCAAAACAGCCTGAAATTCGATTGAATGTTCCGTTCTATGCGCGATTTCCGACTCAAACGCGTCCCAATGGCAAACCTTCGCCAGCCGCTCCACCACGTCCACCTCCGTCTGAACCGTCCCCAGAGGAGTGGCAAAATGTTTCCGCGTCAACACAAAAGGCGCTTCTGCCCCCACGTGCGCCACCCCAAACAAAAACACGAGCCGCGGCGTTTGACCTGCGGCCGGTGTGTACTGCCCTGCGTGTGTGTATGCGGCCGCATACGCCGCCGCGCCGCGACTGTAATCGATGTGCGGTGCAAGCAGAAAACGAACCGGTCCCGCATTCCGGTTCGTCGCACGGCCAGCCGGACCCAGCAAATGCCCCAAATACTCCCGCAACTCGGCCGGCTCGTCCGGGTACGATTTCCCGGCAAGCCACGCAGGACGCGTATCCAGCGCCGCAAACTCCCGCCGCGCCGCCGTCCTCAGTGCAAAAAAAGTCTCTGTATGGAGAAAGCCCGTCTTATCCAGGAAATCAACCACCTTGCGAATTGTTTCCTCGGCTATCTGAGCCCCAAATTCCTCCGCAAACGCCTGGCCTATGTCAGCGGCCGATCTCGTTCCATCCAGGCAAGCTGCAACAAAAAAGGCCGGGCCGCTTAGCGAAACCGGCCCCTCCACATAGCCCTCCGGATCGCTCAGGCAAATAAACGTCTCCCCGTTCTCTTCAACGGGTGCTGCATCCAGGTTTCTAAGCGCCGGCAATATCATCTCATCCGCAACTATACCCGCTCGTCCGCCACACGGGCAATCGGGCATTAGGAGCGCCTTGGGAAAAGCGGGTATGGGGTATGGGGTTTGGGGTATGGGGTACCTCGCATTGCGAATTGACACGGAAAATTGAGGCGCCGGCTTTTGCCTTCATCTTGCGATTGAAAGGGCACAATGAAACCTCTGTGGAAGGAAGTTGGACAACCGTTACCTATGTCCTGACCCAAAAGTGTTATCCATGTCCTGACCGCGCCCCCCCAAACCCCAAACCCCAAACCCCATACCCGATGAATAACTTGCCCCAAAAATGCGTCCGGATCTGCGGTTGTGATACTATCGCAAACGGTAGGAACTCCACGCCATGCGGCGGGGACGGGAGGATAATGAGATGAAGTCAATCTCGATGATAGCTCTGGCTGTGATAGCACTTACTCTTGCCGGATGCGCGACCATGACGCCCACTCAGGGCGGCGCACTTACCGGCGGCGCCATCGGCGCCGGCACTGGCGCACTCATCGGAAGCACTACCGGCCACGCTGGCGAAGGCGCCCTCATCGGCGCCGGCGTCGGAGCACTTAGCGGCGCGCTCATCGGCGACAGCATCGACGAAAGCCGAACCGTTCGTCAGCAAAACCAGGTCGTCGTTCAGGAACCGCCCGTCGTAAAACGCGTCGAGCGCATCGAGCGCGTCGAGTACGGCCACTACGAAACCAGAATCGTCAGGACCCCCTCGGGTGAAACCTACGAAGAGCGCGTCTGGATCCCCGAACGCTAACCCACCGGGTTCCCCAATACTCCGCCAGCGGCAGTGGCGCAAGGCCGGCGCTCTCACCATCGCCGTCTGCGCCCTGCTCGCCTGGGTTGGCGCAAAGGCCCACTTCTTCCTCGAGTCGCCCGTCCTCTGTATCCTCTACTGGGGCCTTTTCCTCGTGCTGATGGCCCTGATATTCCTCATCGTCTGGCTCGACGTCCGATATATCCGCTTCCAATACGCGCTCGAAAGAAGAAACGTCTTCCGCGAAACACTCGGCGACGAAGAGTTCCGAAAAGCTCTTATCCAAGCGCAGGACAAACCCTCAAAGCCCAACAACACACACTGACTCCTCTCGTCCACTAGGTCCACTACGTCCGCGATACCGCCCACTGACGGTTTTTCGGCACCCGAAAGTTGTCAATAATTTACCTGTTTGCCACCTTTAGAATTTACTTGATTTTAACTGCGGAAAGTACTATAACATCCCCGGGTCTTGGGATTGGTTTGACAACCTTGATGTCTAATGCCACGAGAAATCTATCTCCGTGTGCATCAGACGCAGGGGGAAAAAGGAGAAACGAAATGTCTAGTAAAATAAACTTGATTGTAGCGACCATCGGCTTGATGGCCATCTTATTGCTCGTGTCCTTTAACGCCGGCGCCGCCTTATCATTCGTGCGGTCCGGCACGTCCGGCGTGCAAACCAGTGCCAGCACGGCTTCCTTCACGTTCAACATGACGGACGTCGAATTCGTTATGGCCTTTGTGCACACGACGGAAACCAGCGGCCAAGACGACACGGTAACAACGCGTACCGTGGGCGGCCAAACAATGACGCCGTTGCCGAATGGCGATTTCGATTCCCACAACAGCCAGCAGTACGTGCGGATACAGACGTACTATTACGTAAATCCTGCCGTCGGCGGCCTTACCGGCAATCAGACCATTTCGGTGAGCACCACGTCGTCCACTGCGTCGGTGGCCGTCAGCGTCATTGGTTTGGCCGGCGTGGATAGGACTAGTCCCATCCAGGCGTCCGCCAGCAACTTCGGGTGGAATGAGGCCGTTACGGTTACGCTGGACACCACCATGGACGGCAGTTGGGTCGTTTTCAGCGGCACTAAGAATGGTTCCGTGGGTAGCGCTCTTGCCGCGTCCACTACGCCGGCACTGACCACGAACTCCGTGTGGGCTACAACACATTCCACCATGACGTTTACAGGGTGGTATGGCGGGCCTGTGGCTAACACGACGAATTCACAGACTGTTGGATTTACCGGCGTAGAGTCTCCTCAACGTGGCGTGGTCATTGGCGCTTCCCTCCGGCCGCGCGATACTACTCCGCCGACTGTCCTCTCGATCAACCGCGTCCACGACACACCGACTAACCGCGCTACTGTTGACTACACCGTCACGTTCAGCGAACCCGTCACAGGGGTAGACGATTCCGATTTCACAGTGCCCGTCACAGGAACCGTTAGCGGCGCCGACGTCAGTGCCGTCAGCGCCGACACCCTCAGCGCGGTCCGCACGGTGACCGTCAACACCGGCGCCGGCGGCACGCTCGGCACACTCGGACTTAATCTCGTTGACAACGACTCGATTGTCGACGGAGCGGGCAACCCGCTAGCCGGCAGCTTCACCGGCCAAATCTACGATATCGACAAAATCCCGCCAGACCCCAACCTTTGCAGCGTTACCATCAACGGCGGCGATACCTATACCAACACGGAAAGCGTCACACTGACACTCACCTCGAGCGGCGCCACCCAAATGCGCTTCATAAATGGCGGCGGAGTCACCTGGTCACCCTGGGAGCCTGTCGCAGCCACAAGAGCATGGATACTCATTTCGGGCGACGGCGAAAAGACGGTCAACGCGGAATTCCGGGATGCCGCACTCAACGTCACCGCGAAGTTTGATACGATTTTGCTTGACACCGTAGCGCCCACCGGCACAATCGTGATCAACGGCGGCGCTCTTGCAACGGCCTCGCTGAACGTCACGCTGACGATTACGGCGTCGGACCCCGCGCCTGCCTCCGGCGTTGACCGTATGGAGTTGAGCACCGACATCAACGACTGGAGCGGTGCTGAGGTACGGGACTACGTTGGTAACGGGGATTATGCCTACACGCTTGCCGCAGGCCCGGACGGCCCGAGATACGTGTACGTCCGTTTCATCGACAACGCGGGTAATGTCACCGGTCCGGACGATATTGTAGGCGACAGCATAACGGTCGACACCACCGGCCCCGAAGGCACCGTCACCATCAACGGCGGCGCGCTCATCACCAACAACCCGATCGTCGACCTGACGCTGTTCGCCACGGATGACTCGGGAGTTGCGTTCATGTGGATCAGCAACGAGGGAGGGCCCGGGACGCGGGTCGCCTATAGCACCAGTTACGACGACTGGGCGCTTTCCGGGGGCGATGGCGAGAAGACAGTCTCCGTCCAGTTCGAGGACAGTCTCGGCAATGTGGGCGACACCTATACCGACACCATCACGCTCGACACCGGCTTCCCGACCGGAACGATGTCAATCAACGGCGACGCCGACTTCACCAACACGCTCAGCGTCAACGTCCTGGTCACGACGCCCGATACCGACGTCACGGACGTTCAGTATAGTCTTGACAACGCTACCTGGAGCGGCTGGCAGACGTACCACGACGGCGCCGCGGACCTGTTCACCGTGGAGCCCGTCGACGGCATAAAGACCGTCTACGCCCAGTTGCGCGACGTGGCAGGTAACGTCTCAGTTGCGGAAATCTCCGACACCATCATCCTCGACCAGACGCCGCCAACGGGTTCGGTCGTGATAGCCGGCGGCGCCGAAGCCGTCAATTACTATCTGGTCGAGTTAACAGTTTCGGCTGATGATGGAACCGGCTCCGGCGTCGACTTGATGCGTTTCAGCAACGATGGGTCCGCTTGGAGCGAACCTGAAGCCTACGGCACCACAAAGAACTGGTTGCTCAGCGACGGGGAAGGCGCCAAGACGGTTTTCGTCAGGTTCATTGACGAGCTCGGAAACGAATCCACCGGTCTTGACGGCGCCGATACCGTCACAGTCGACACCACCCCGCCGTCCGCGCCGATCGTCACCGGCCCCGGCCTCACCAACGACAATACGCCTACCTGGTTGTGGACCTCGGGCGGCGGCGGCAATGAAACGTCTCCCCTGTTCCGCTACCAGCTCAACGACGGCGCATGGATCGAAACCCCCGACGGCAGCTTTACGCCCGACTCCGGCCTGGTCCCGGACGGCGAATACACCCTTTGTGTCCAGGAAAGAGACGACGCCGGCAACTGGTCCGCGTCCGGCTGCTGGCCCATCACGGTCGACACAACCGGGCCCAACGCACCTGTAGTCACCGGTCTTGACGAGACGAATAACCTGCAGCCGACGTGGAGTTGGCTGAGCGGCGGCGGCGACGGCGCCGGGCAGTACAGGATTCAACTCAACGGCGAGGACGAGGAAGGCTGGACAGACGTCCAGGGCCAGCTTTCGTTTACGCCCGGTGCGGAGCTCGCTGATAAGACTACCCACACGCTGTACGTCCAGGAGCGCGACGCGGCCGGCAACTGGTCTGACAGCGGCTCGAAGGACATATTAGTCAACTCCGACCTGATCACGGCGCCGACCGTCAGCGGTGTCACGCCCACAAACGACACCACACCGCTGTGGACGTGGATATCCGGCGGCGGGACCGAACAGTATCGTTACCAACTTGACGGCGAAGAGGTAGCCGGCTGGACTGAAACCGCCGCCACATCGTGGGAACCCGCCGCGCCGGTCGCCGAAGGCGAGTATAAGCTCTACGTACAGGAGCAGCTTGTGGATCTGTCGTGGTCGAATTCCGGCAGCTTCACCATCACCGTCGATCTCACCTCCCCGAGCGCGCCGGTCGTCAGCGGTGACACGCCCACCAACGACACTACACCACTGTGGACGTGGATATCCGGCGGCGGCGGCAACGGCACATACCGCTACCAGCTTGGCGGCGAAGACGAAGGTGGCTGGACTGTCACCGACGTCCCCGACGTCCTCTCGTTCGTCCCCGAAAGCGACCTCGCCGAAGGCTTCTACACGCTCTATGTACAAGAGCGCGACCAGGCCGGCAACTGGTCCGAGTCCGGCGTTCGCGAGGTTGAAATCGATACCACCGAACCCAACCCGCCTGTTGTCACCGCGCCCGCAAGGACCAGTTCGCTCCGGCCCATGTGGACTTGGACTCCGGGCGGCGGCGGTAATGGCACATACCGCTACCAGTTGGACAGTGAAGACGAAGGCGGCTGGACCGTCACCACGGCACGTTCCTTTGTGCCCGCCAGCGACCTCGCCGAAGGCTCTTACAGGCTCAATGTCCAAGAGCGCGACGACGCCTCCAACTGGTCCTCGTCCGGCAGCGCTACGGTCAGCGTCGAGCCCACCGCGCCCGGCGCGCCGGTTGTCACCAGCCCCGCTGTCACCAACAACCCGCAGCCGACTTGGACCTGGGTCAGCGGCGGCGGAAGCGGGAATTTCCGCTATCAGCTCGACAGCGAAGCCGGCGACTGGACCGCCACCACCGAAACCTCGTTCACGCCCGCCCCGCTCGGCGAAGGCTTCCACACACTCTACGTCCAGGAAGCCAGCGCGACCGAGGTGTGGTCCGCACCCGGCAGTTCCACCACACTGGTTGACTTCACCGCGCCCAACGCGCCTGTCGTCACCGGCCCCGGGATTACGGCCGATGCCACGCCCACCTGGACATGGACCTCGGGCGGCGGCGGGAGCGACACATACCCCACATACCGCTACCAGCTCGACAGCACAACCGGCGACTGGACCGAAACCACAAGTACGGAGTTCACCCCGGACGCAGACCTCGCTACCGGCCCGCACGTCCTCTTCGTCGAGGAACGGGACGACGCCGGCAACTGGTCGCCACCCGGCTCCTGGAACGTCAGCATCAAGCTGGCCGGGCCCGAACCACCGGTCGTGTCCGGACCCGAAGTCACCAATGACCTCCGTCCGCGGTGGACGTGGGTCGGCGGTGGAAACGGCAACGGCCGGTTCCGCTACCAGTTGAATTCCGAAGCCGGAAACTGGCAATTGACCACAGCCATCAGCTTCCGGCCAATCGCACCCCTCACCGACGGTGCGTATACGCTCTACGTGCAGGAACAGGACTCCCTCGGCAACTGGTCCGAAAGCGGAGAGTGGACCATTATCGTGGATACCGTACCGCCTGCGCCGCCCCTGCTCACCGGGGCTACACCCGTGCGCACCAAAAAGCCCACCTGGACCTGGACTCCTGGCGGCGGCGGCGCCGGGCTGTTCCGCGTCCAAATCGACAGCGAAGACGACGCATGGACCCTCACCAACCTGTTGTCCTACACGCCGCCTCTCCCGCTCGAGAAAGACGCGCACACCCTCTACGCCCAGGAAGCCGATGCGGCCGGCAACTGGTCCATATCCAGCCTGTACACCATCGTGATCGACCCCAACGCCGTGCTTTCGCCGATTGTCACCGGCGACACGCCCACCGACAACACCACCCCAACCTGGACGTGGGAAGCGGCCCCGGATAGCGGCGGCACCGGCCGGTTCAGCTACAGGCTTGATGGCGGCCCGTGGGTCATCGCCACGGGCATGTCCTTCACCCCGGATCAGCCGCTCGCACAGGGCGACCACACTCTCGAGGTGAGGGAAGCCGACCAGTTCAACGATTGGTCGTGGCCCGGCAGCTTCACCATCACCATCAACCTCGGGCTACCGGCCATTACGATCCTCGGCGACAATCCGGCCCTGGTTACCGCCGGAACCACCTACACCGACGCCGGCGCTACCGCCGTCGATGCCGATGACAACGACATCACCTCCGACATCGTCGTCACCGGGCTGCCCGTCGACACCAACATCATCGGCTCCTACTCCGTCACGTACAGCGTCACCGACGGCGCCAACAAGGCCGAGGCTGTCCGTGCCGTCAATGTCGTCTCCGGCGTCACCGAAGTCACCATCGCCTCGCCTGTGGCCGGTTCAACACTCTACATGCCCGCCGCGGGAGCGCCGGTGCTCCTCGCCCTGACGTCCGTTGCCCCGGAGGGCACGGTGTCCGTGACCTACACGTTCGATGGAGAGGAAAAGGGCTTCGCCACACAGGCCCCGTGGCTCGTCGTGGTCGAGATAACCCCTGCCGCCGGCGTATTCGGTGAACACCTCATTGGAGCCACCGCCAGCGAAGCGACAAAAGATTCTTCCGACCAAGTCACGCTCATGATCGCCGAGATCCCCGAGGGCGCCGACACCGATGCCAACGGCATCCCCGACGACCCGTTCTCGGCACTCGCCGACGGTGACCTCTGGGCGCAAGACGGCGTCGTTGTCCTCCGTACGGAAGGCGGCGTCCCCATCCCGGCTGGCGCGCCAAACGTGGTCGCGCTCGCCAATCCGGATCCGGCCAACGCCGATCAGCGGCTCCTCGCCACGGTTTCTCCGTCGGTCCTCGAGCCGGCTGATTCCGCCGTCGTCATCCTCAAGGCGGCCGACGACCTTGTCGAACTGCTTGGTGCAGACCAGGCCGCGCTCGTGGCTGACCCGCCGGCTGGTTATCTCGTTGCCGGCAACCTGTACGGCGCCCTCAACGTCGCCGTATCCCAGGACGGGACCAACTACGAGAACCTCGAAGGCGAGATCCTTGAGAACTATCCGGTCGTGCTCACCGTAGAGGACAGCCTCTCCGCAAACGTGGAGGTCTTCCTGCACGGAGCCGAAGTGATGGACGGCACAGCCGGCCTCGTGATCGGCATTCCTGTCGGCGCCGCATGGGGCAGCACGGGAGTTGTCGATGCCAACGTCGTCGACGGCACCGCCACCGCTACACTCAAGGCGCTCGGCCTCGTGGCCGCCTTTGTACCCGAAACCGCCGAAGGCGAGGCCGAAGGTGAAGGCGAACAGCCCCATGGCTGCTTCGCGGCCAACCTCCAGCCGCCCACGTTCCCGCGTTCCGGCGACGGGCTCGTCCTGCTGCTGGCGGTCGCTCTGCTGCTGCCCGTGATCCGGCTGCGGCCGCGGGCAAATCCCATCCGCTAAAACCTCGCAATAGCGTCCCGGCCGGGGCGGTTGAATCCCAACCGCCCCGGCCGTCATCTATTAAAGCAGACCGGTCTATTCTCCTCGGGCCTCCAGCCGCCACTCTCAAGTCTCCAGCCCTTTTTCATCCTCATCTTCCGCCAAACCCCAAACCCCAAACCCCTCTTGCCTGCGCTCTTCATCACGCCGTAATCCCCAATTTGACCCACCCCCACAAGGTTCTTATAATTCATCACTCAAACCGCGCGCCGGCATACCAAGGATCTCGGTTTATGTCTCAAGCAGTTACGCGCACAGGTTGGGCCACCCGGTTCGGGCTCATCATGGCCATGGCCGGCAACGCCATCGGCCTCGGCAACTTCCTCCGGTTCCCCGGCAAAGCCGCCCCGTACGGCGGTGCATTCATGGTGCCCTACTTCCTCGCACTCGTCCTCCTCGGCATCCCACTCATGTGGATGGAATGGACCATCGGCCGCCACGGCGGCCAGTTCGGACACGGAAGCACCCCGGGAATGTTCCACAGAATGTGGCACAACCCCATCGCAAAATACATCGGCATATTCGGCGTCCTCCTCCCCGCCATGGTCGGCGTCTACTACATCTACATCGAGTCATGGGCGCTCGGCTACGCATGGCAAACACTCACCGGCGCCTACTGGGGAAAAACCTCACAAGCCGCCATGGCCTCCGTCTTCTCCGAATACCTCGGCCTCGGCGGCGGGATCTCATTCAGCGTACGCGCCTATTTCTTCTTCCTCCTCACATTCGCACTTAACATCCTCATCATGTCGCTCAGCATCTCCAAAGGAATCGAGTTCGTCGCCAAATATGCCATGCCCGCACTGCTCATACTCGGCGTCGTACTCGCCGCCCGCGTCCTGACGCTGCCCCCCATGGAAGGCCGAACCGTCGCCGACGGCCTCGCCCAGATCTGGCGCGTCTCCGACTGGTCCGTCCTTCGCCATTCCGACGTCTGGATTGCCGCCACGGGCCAGATCTTCTTCACCCTCAGCGTCGGACTCGGGATGGTCCACAGCTACGCCAGCTATCTGAACTATAAGCACGACATCACCCTCAGCGGGCTCACTTCCTGCACCACAAACGAGTTCGTCGAAGTCATACTCGGCGGCACCATCGCAATCCCCGCCGCCGTCGTTTTCTTCGGAATCGCCGACACCCGCGCCATTCTCAACCAGGGAACTTTCGCCATCGGATTCCACGCCCTCCCCGTCATCTTCCAGAAAATGCCCGCCGGTCAGTTCTTCGGCGTCATGTGGTTTATCCTGCTGTTCCTCGCAGGCCTCACCTCGAGCATGGCCATGTTCACCCCGCTCCTCCTGTTCCTCGAAGACGAACTCGGCCTGACAAGGAAACGCGCGGCCACGCTCATCGCTACCTGCGTGTTCTGCCTCATGCAGCCCGTCGTACTCTTTTACCACCGCGGCGTCATGGACGAACTCGACTACTGGATGGGGGATTTCTGCCTCGTCCTGTTCGGCGCGCTCGAAGCCGTCGTGTTTGCCTGGATTTTCGGCATGAAAAAAGGATGGAGCGAAATGCACGCAGGCGCCGACCTTCAGGTCCCCCGAATCTTCTACTACGTCATGAAATACGTGACCCCCGTGTTTGCACTCACGCTCGTCGTCTGGTCCGCGCAAGACAGCCTCTGGCGCCGAATCACCATGCAGGCCGCGCCCCCAGAGAACGTGCCCTTCCTCTGGCTCGCCCGCGCAATGATCCTGGCAATGGCCGGCTTCCTCATCTGGGGCGTAAGGCACGCTTGGCGCACCCACCCCAAATTCTTCGAACAAGCCGCGCAAACCCAGGAGGCCGTAAAATGACACTCCTCTCCTGGTTTTACATGATCGCCGTCTGGATCGCCATCACCCTGCTCAACATCTACTGCTTCTACAAAGTCTTCCAAAAACCAAAAACCAACCAGATCGACAACTCCAAAGACGGTAGGTAACTTCCCCGCCCCCAGATCATCCTGACACGCCAGCGCCTTATTGATACTCCAGCGCCGGCCTCATCTGCTCTTTCACCCGCGCCAACTCATCCGCCAACTCCTGCGCGTTCAGCGCCTTCAACGCCGCCTCGTCGATGCTCTTCGCATTCGCGTCCGCCAGCCTCCGCACATCCAGCGCAGAACCGCTTCCACTCAGCGATTGTGCGTTCTGTATCAACTGCCCCGTCAGGTCGCGCAGCCGCATCGCTATGTTGCTCAGCCCCATGTTGGCCGCCTGCAACTCCGGCATGAACTCGCTCGTCACCGTCCGGTACTTCGCTTCCGCCTGGTGCAGCAGCCCGATCGCATCCGCGTGACGGCCCTCCAACGCCAACTGCTCCGCGTCCGTCTGTAACCGACCCGCCTCCTCGATCATCCGCCGCGCCGTCTCCTGACGCGCATTCCGCGCCGTTATCTGCGCCTCCATCTCCAGACGCTTCATCTCCGCGTCTACGTGCAGCGGGTCCACCTTCGCCGCCCTCCCATACGCCTCCTCCGCTTGTTCCAACCGTTTCGCGGCCGCAAGCTGATCCCCAACCTTCACGTAATATGTCGCGATACGATCCAGAATTTCCCGCTGGCCCGGTTCATGCCGAAGCACAACGTCATATTCACGGATCGCACGCTCATACAGCCCGCCGTCATAAAAAATGTCGCCTAACCGCCGCGCAAATACCGGCGTCTTCGCCGTCAGGATCGAAAGACGCCCGTAATTCGCGTCTATCTCTCCCTCGTTTCCGCGCTGCACGTAATACTCCATCGCGTCCCCCACGTACTTCTGAACCTGTTCCTCGGATACCGCCGACTGATAGCTCGGGCCCGTCAGAAGCGTGTACCAGATGTCCGCCACCGCCTCGACCGACCGGCTTGCCTCCTCCGCAAGCGACGAACGCGCCACACCCAGAAAACCTATCCCCGCCTGGTAATCCTTCAGCAGCAAATCCCGACGCACGTTCGCCAACGACTGAACACGCTCCAAATAAGGAACCACATCCACGTTCTTCCGCTGCCCCGTCTTCAGCGGGACCTGCTGCAGGTTCTGGTCAACATCATCGTAATACTCCGTGCGGTATATCGACGGCTCACCCGACAACGGCGCCGTGATCTGCGAAATCAGCGCGCCCAGAAGGCCAAGCCGGTACGCAAAATACGGGTCCACACTCTGCCCGCGAACCGCCGAAAGCAGCCGCAACTCCGTTTCCACCGCACGCATCGGATCCGCGTCGAACGTCGGATGGATCTTTTGCATCGCCTCCGCGGTCGCCGTCGCGCCTTCCGCCACTTCCCTCGACAGCCGCGCTATCTGGACCACCCCCTCCTTGTTCAGCACGTGCATCGCCGTCGTTACCACCGCCTGCTGCGTTTTCGGCCCCCACGCCCATGAATCTACAGCCAATGCCATCCCAACGGACGCTGCCAACAAAATCCTCAAAACCGTCTGCTTGCTCATTACATACTCCTTCCGACAACCGCGCCAGGGCTTGAAGCCGGTTGCGCCGGCCCTGTGGCCGCCTGCTTCAACTGCTCCACAAGCGCCGCCACCTCCTCGGTGCGCGCACCCGCGTTGCCCGTGCCCGCAAGCTCCAGGTATTTCTCAAGTTGCTCGATCGCCTCCTTGAACGCCTGCTTCCGGATGTGCAGAAGGCCCGTCTCCAGATAGGCGCCCGCATACTGCGGATCCACCTCCCGCGCCTTCGCAAACGATTCCGACGCCCGGTCCACTTCCCCCGCCGCCAGAAACACCCGCCCCCGCGTCGTGTGGAACGCCGCCGTGTTCATCGAAGCGTTCTCCGCCCTCGATATGCACTCACGAGCCTTCTCATAATTCCCCTGCGCCAGGTAAAGGCTCGATGCCCTTACAGCCGCTTCGCCCGCAAGCACATCGCTCGTTTTCGAAACCGCCTCCAACACCGTTAACGCCTCCAGCGCGTTCCCTTCCGCCTCCAGCGCCGCCGCATGGAAAAACTGCGCCAGCACGTTCCGCTTATCCCGTTCCGCGGCTTCCGCCAGGTACGGCGCGGCTTCCCCCGTCCGGCCTTCCGCAAGCAACAACAGGCCCAACCGCGTCTGCGCCTGCGTCTTCACCCCCGTGTCCGCCTTGATGGCTTCCTCGAGTTGTGCACGCGCCACCTCGGGCTTTCCCGCCAGGCTCGCCACAAAACCCGCCGCCGCCGCCGTGTTCCCGTCGGCCCCGTCTGAACTTGCCGCCGCCGACAACTCCTTCACTGCCGTCTCAAAATCCCCGTTCAGCCCAAGCGCTACCGCCATGCTCTGACGCACACCCGCCGTGTCCACCCCCGCCGCAACCGCCTTTTTCAACGCCTCCACCTGCCCCTTCACGTCGTTTTGTGCTCCCAGCGCCAGCGCAAGCAGGTACCACGCCTCGCCATTCTCCGGAAACCGCTTCGTCACATCCCGCAGAAGGCCCACTTGCCGCTGGCGCGCCGACGGATCCGTCGAGTCACCGTACGCCACCACCGCCAGCATGCCCGCATCCACGTTCGATTTCTCGTTCTTGAACGCATTCTCGAACGCCGTTGCCGCCTCCGTCATCCGCCCCATTTTCCACTGGATCCGGCCAAGCTCAAATTGCGCACGCCCATCTTCGCCGTGGCTCTCGATGTATTTCGACAACACGTTGCCCGCCTCGAGCAGGTTGCCCCCATACGCCAACTGAACCGCACGCTTCACCGGGTCCCGCGTAAACGCGTAATACGCAAATATCGCCCCCACCGCCAACAACACCAACACCACTCCCGCAAGCGCCGCCAGCGGCACCCAATTCCGAGGCTCACGGGCCACCCGCGTCTTTTCCTCGGCTATCTTCTGGCCCGTCAGCAGGTTCGTCCCGCAACCCACGCAGATGATGTCACCGTCGTGGACCAGCGCCTGACAGTTCGGGCACGTCTGGCCACCCGACCGTTTCGGTTCGGGCGTCCTCCCCGGGATCTTCTTCTGCACGTAACCCCCGCAGTGGGGGCACGAATCCAATTTCGGGTCGGTCAGTTTCCCGCAATACGGGCAGTTAATCATCTTAACCACAGCGCGTCACCACACCTTTCTGGCAGCCTGCCGTCGCCGGCAGCCGCCTGCTGCCGCTCACTCTTGAAAGGCCACCCCGCATTTCTTGCACACCTTTGCCTCGATCCAGTTTTTCGAACCGCAATTCGGACATTTCTTCCGAAAAAGCGACGGAACGCTGACGGCCGTGATAATCAAGATTGCCCCCAGCATTATTACGAGGTACAGGTTGCTTGACACCAAGTGCCTCCACCGGACTCAATCAAAGCTTTCTACAAGATTCTAGTAGGACACGCCGACGAAGTCAACCAGCACGTGCGCAATGCCCGTCAAAATAACAGGTTACGAACGTTTCCCCTTCAACCCGGCCGCGTTCAACCCCAAAGAAACACACGCCGCCACCAAAAAAGACACAAACGCCACAACGTCCACCACCGCACCGTTCAGATCCAGGCCCGTCAGCCGATCAAACACAAACTTCAGATACGAATCCGGCATCTCACCATATCCAAGCCGCTGACGAACCTGCCAATGCCACTCCGTGCTGGGGCAATACCCGATCCCGTACCACAATCCAAGACCAAACCACGAAAAACCCGTTATCAGCACCACTGCCAAATGGGCCAAACGCGTCCGCCGTGGCAACCAACCCACCAGAATAAATAACACCAGACTCGTGTGAAATACAAAGAAAAAAACATCCAAAACCCAATATATCCACATGCCCCTTTTATACGTCCACTACGTCCACTAAGTCCACTCCGTCCACCGGCCACCGGCTACCGGCCACCGGCCACCATCCACCGTCCCGCGTTTGGGCTTGATCTCCGCACACCAACCAAGTAGTATTTCTTTCGCCAGCGGAGTTGCGGCAGGAGAAAAGAGTGGCGCGGCGGGAAACGCGACATGTGTGCCCTGCGCAGGGGCATATGCATACACCGATTCCGTCAACCTGTCCCGGCATGGCTTAGCTGTAGCGGGGCACAGCGGAAGGAGAAAACATTATGGCGATTGCTGTTATGACTGCATTTTCGGGAGTGTTTGCCCTTGGAGTGATTTTCTCCATTCTGGGCAGCGTCAAGTTGCAGTTGGCCGAGAAGTTGAAAATCAACGATGCCCAGGTGGGCAAGTTGATTTCGGCGCTGATGTTCAGCAGCCTGGTATTCGTGTTAATCATCGGCCCCCTGACGGACTGGCTGGGGTTTAAGCTGATCGCCGTGCTGGGGTTTGCGGCCGGCGGCATCTGCGTGTGGCTGCTCGCCAGCGCGATTTCGTTCAATTCCACATTCGTGGCGTGCCTGTTGCTTGGCGCCGCGGCGATGGCCGTCAACACCATCGGCAACACCCTTGGGCCGATCATCCTGTTCGGCGGGCAGAATCCGGCTGCGGCATCGAATCTGCTCAACGTGTTTTTCGGCGTGGGCGCTTTCATCACGCCGCTCATCATTGCCGCGCTGCTCAGTAAGCTTGGGTACAAGAGCACCGTCGGAATCATCGGCGCGATCTTGTTCATCCCAATCATCTACACGGTCTTCGGCACATTTCCTAAACCGCCGGAGGGCTTCCGGATTACGCAGGCGATCTCGCTGCTGGGCCGTGGCGGCATCTGGGCGGGCGGCTTGGCCCTTTTCTGCTACATGAGCCTCGAGGTCACGTTAGGCGGGTTTATCACGACTTACCTCAAGAGTCACGAAATGTCCGACCAAAAGGCCGGCACCGGTCTTTCCGGGTTCTGGATCGCACTGATGCTTGCGCGGCTCATTACGGCGTTCACGGTGCCTGCCCAGCAGTTCGTATATCTGGTGCCGGTGCTTGCGTTGATAGCCGCGGTCTCGATCGCCGCCATGGTCGGTGCCAAGTCGGTGGGAATCGGCGTGGCTGCAACGCTCGTGACCGGGTTCGTGCTGGGCCCCATCTTCCCGACGCTTGTGGGCGTCACCTTCCGCAAGACCCAGGCCTCGGGCAGCGTGTTCGGCATTATCTTCGCTATCGGCCTACTGGGCGCGATTCTGATGCCCAGCCTGATTGGCAAGTACGCCGCCAAAATGAATATTCGTCAGAGCCTGCGCATTTTGGTCGGCGTGGCCGCAGCATTGATCCTGGTGAGCGCCGTGCTCGGTTTTGCGATTCCCGACGCCGTCGCGCACCCCTAGATCGTGCTGCTCGTCCGGCTGTAGAAAACAGCGCAGCCTCAACGTTCGGCAGACAAGGGAACCACGAGTTCCAAAAGTTTGATCGCCACAAGGCCCCTTTCAGGGGCCTTTTTCATTTTTCCCGAAACCGCCTCACAAAGTGGCCATGACGCGCGCGCGCGGCAAAATCGATATCACCCGCGCGGGGCTTGAACCCCGCCGCGTGACATCCCACCGCGTGGTCGGCCGCGAGCCCTCGCTTTATACGTTGCCCGCTTGCCGTGTATACTGGCTGCTCAACCAACAAAAAGGATTTGGATAAATGCGCATCCTGATAGTTGGCGCCGGGTCGATAGGGAGTTCTTTCGGGGGCTTCATGGCCAAAGCCGGCCATAACGTCACCCTGGTCAGCCAGCATCAAGCCCACATGGACGCCATCGCCCGGCGCGGCCTTCGAATCACCGGCATCTGGGGCGACCACCTCGTGGGCGGCATGAGGGCCCTCACCACCGCCGACGGGCTCAAAGCCGGCGAGTTCGATCTCATTGTCATTTCCGTCAAAAGCTACGACACCGGCGCCGCCGTCGAATCCATCAATCATCTCCTTGACGACAACACCCTCGTCCTGTCCTACCAGAACGGCCTCGGGAACGCCGAGCGGATCGCCGAAACCATCGGCTGGCGCAGGACCATCGGCGCAAGAGTCATCTACGGCGTCCGCATGCCTGAACCCGGCGTTATCGACATTACCGTCATCGCCGAACCCACCGCCCTTGGCGTCTACTCACCTGACACCCCGGCGGACAGAGTCCGCGAAATTGTCGCCGCCATGGAACAAGCGGGGCTTCCTACCATCTATACCGATGCCGTTGCCACCAAACTCTGGCAGAAGGTCACTTACAACTGTGCGTTGAACCCCCTGTCGGCCCTGCTCGATGTCAATTACGGCCGGCTCGCCCAATCCCCGCACACGCTCGACATCATGCGCGACATCATCTTCGAGGTCTACGCCGTCGGCCACGCCATGAACGTGCCCCTCGAGCCGCCGACCCCCCAGGCCTACTTCGACCTGTTTGTCAACGTCCTCATCCCGCCGACCGCCGCACACTACGCCAGCATGCGCGAAGACGTCCGACAAGGCCGAAAAACCGAAATCGATGCGCTCAACGGCGCCATCTGCCGGTACGGCCAACTCCACAACGTCCCCACACCCGCCAACCTCATCCTAACCCGCCTCATGGCCTTCTTCGAACCACACTGATGGAGCGCAAAAAGCGGGGACAGACACGCTTTTCAAACTGCCGAAAAGCGAGTCAGTCCCCGTTTTTTGCTTACGCGCCTCATGGCCTTCTTCGAACCGTAAGGCCGGCCTCGCCAGAGGCCAGCCTTATCCATTCGATCCGTCCGATCCGTCCGATCCGACCAATTCTTCACGCCTGCACCGGAATCCCGTAAAGCTGGCAGAAGTCCCTCAACTGCTCCCCATAATCCCCATAAAAAACAATCTGGTGCATGCCTTTCACCGTGCACGCATCCTTCACATCGTCAAACCGGATCAGCGCGTTCGTCCGGCACCCGCCGACCGGCGGTATCTCGGGGCACCGTACGATTTCGCCCGCGTAGACAATCATCTCCGGCTTCTCGCCCGATTTGTACAGCGCCATTGTCACGCGCTGGCCTTCCTTCAGCAGCACCCGCGGCACGCAGCCCCAACCCGCCTCGGCGTGACTCCGCAAAATGTACGGCTCCGGTTTGCTGCCCCGCCCGCCCATGTACGCCGGGCACGTGCAATGCGCGCCAAAATACAGGTTCGCCTCGGTGTCCATCGACGCGTTCTGCATGAAGCCCGGCCGGTCGAACAAGTACTCGACCAGCATCAGCGTCAGCGCAGAGTTCAGGTCCGACTGGCAACCCGCCGGGAACCCCTGGTCCCGCAACGTCATGAACGACATGCACGGCGGCACGTGTTTGTGCGGGTGTTGCAGACCCGGCAGGCACGTCATCGTCAGCGCGTCCGCCTTCTCCGCCGCGATCAGATCCCGCATCGCAAAATAACACCGCGCCGCCTCCATCACATCTTCCTCGTTCGGCTCCACCATCCCTTTCGCGTTGCTCAAATACTCCCGGCCCAGCTTTTGAACCGCATCATCGCGCGTCGTCCGCTTGTACGCCTCATAAAACCGCTCCAGCGGGACCGTGTGCAGCGTCGTACCGATAAACGGCAACTGCTTGTCATCCGCCTTCTCCGGCGCAAGGTCCATCAGCCGGCTGTTCTTCATCCAAAACGCCGCACGCACCATCCGCAGCCCCGACGCAATCCCCTCCATCGCCCCTTCCGAATTCATCAGGTACACCCTGGGCTTCAGCCGCAGTTCGTTGATCATATCCACCAGCAGGATGCCCAGCGGCGCAACCACCAACGCCGGAACTCCCGCGTCTTCCACCACCTTCTTAAGCTGCGGCCAATGGCCTTTCTTGAACAGGATAAGAAGGACCGCTTCCGGCTTGGCCGCCTTCACCGACTCCGCAAACGCAGCCGCCCCCGCGTCGTCGGTAATATTCTGCTCGAGAATATCAAGCTCGACGTTCAGATCTTTTCCCAGCCCGCGGATCTGTTCCGTGTACTGTTTCTGCCGGCCTTCCGCGTCAAACCCGGAACCCGGCCAACTGTAATACCCCTCCTTGTCGAGCTGGCTCGTCGGCGGATAAACAAACGCCACCTTTACCCTCGCCGCCTTCGACCGCACCGGCGCAACCGGCGCGTCCGCCAAATCCCACACCGGCTTGTCACTGGCCGCCACCGCCTGCGTGGCGACGCCCGCCACCGCAGTCCCCAACGCCACCGCTTTCAACAACATCCGCCTCGTCAACTCCGGGTTAGGAAAGCGCTCCTTCGTATCCATGCTCAATCTCTCCCTTGGAAACCAGTGGCTATTTGGAGTGCGGCAGCTTGCTGCCGCTTTCGTGACGTCATTGCTTTTCAAAGCGGCAGCAAGCTGCCGCACTCCAAATAGCCTGCATCCTTAGATTACTTCACTTCGTTTCTTTTGTCCACGAAGGCCGCCGGCCCCATCTCCCACATCTCCGCCCGCTTTACCATAACCTTCCCGCCCTTCGCCGCCGCCTTCACGCCCACCGACTCCTTGCTCGCCGGATATATAAGCTGCGTCACGCACTGACGGCCGTTCGCAAACACCTCAACATAACAGGATAAGCGCATTCTTCATCTGATCTCATCTCCACCTTTGTGAGTTCCGCGTTCCACATTCCGCGTTTGTCTGCCCGGACCAACTATACACGGATCCCCCCAGCAATTTCCTCAAAAAGGTGCGCATAAACTGCCCTAATGTATCACCACCTTGAATGGGAGGGGCGACGTCATGCGCTGGTTCACCTGGAATGTTTGGGACGCGCTGACGCCGTCTACAGGATTTTTCGGCCAGGGCCTCGCCGTGCTCGTCACCTACAACGACAACGCACTCGGGCCCGACGCACTCCCCCACGAACGCGCCGCTACCTACCTCCCCGTCTTCTTCGGCTGGAGATAGAAACGCAGGCTGGAGACCGGAGTCTGGAGTCCGGAGGAACTACAGAAAAGCAGGCTGGAGACCGGAGTCTGGAGTCCGGAGGAACTACAGAAAAGCAGGCTGGAGACCGGAGTCTGGAGTCCGGAGGAACTACAGAAAAGCAGGCTGGAGACCGGAGTCTGGAGGAACTACAGAAAGAAGAATAGGCGAGACGACCTCTCTATTGCGGTGCAGGCGTCTCGCCTATCTCGTACTCTTCGACTTTTTCTTGCTCTTGCTCTTGCTCCGGACTCCGGTCTCCAGACTCCAGACTCAATGGTATCCGTTGTTCGCGTACCGCTCCTGGGCCGCCTCGACAACCATTCTCAGCAGGTCCGCGTACCGCAACCCTTCCATCCCGGCCATGATGTTGAACTTGCCGTCCCAACACCACCCGGGATTCGGGTTGACCTCGAGCAGCTTGATGGTGCCGTTGGCGTCCGCCCGGAAATCGAACCGCGCGTAGTCACGGCAGCCCAGACGCTCAAACAACAGGTTCGAGTAGTCGAACAACGCGCGCCGCGTGTCCCCGTCAAGCGTCGCTTTCCGATACTGTATCTGCGACCAGTAAGGCGACTCCGGGTCCCATTTCGACTCGTATCCCAGGATCTCCGGCAGGTCTTCGTCCAGCCCCGAGTAGTCCACCTCCAGCAGCGGCAGAATGTGATAACTCAGCCCGGGGTTGCCGACAACACCCACAGAATACTCCGAACCCGGCAGGAACTCCTGCACCAGTAGCGGGTAGCCCCTGAACTGTTCCCGCAGAACTTCCAAGTAGTCGATCAACTCCTCCGTGGTGTGCACCACCGCGTTTTTCGTGATGCCAACCGACGAGTCGCCGAAGTTCGGTTTCAAAAGCGCCGGAAACACCGACGGAAGCGTCGCCGCCTGGTCTTCCGGCGTGAAAAACGTCTCGAGCGGCACCGGGATGTCCAGCGAGGCCGCCACCGCCCGCACGATCGACTTGTTGTAGCACATCCCCAGCGACGCCGGGCCCGCACCGCTGTACGGGATCCCCAACATCTCCAGCAACGCCGGGACGTGCAGTTCCTTGAACGCGTCGTTGTTGAATCCTTCGTCGCACAGGTTGAACACAAACTGCGGCGGCTCGGCCCGCAACCGCCCGATCAACGACGCGTGGTCGCTCACAAAATCAAACTTGTAATCGCCCAACTCGCCCAGCGCCTGCTGCATCTTCCAGATCGTCTGGAAATCTTCCTCGTTGAACTTCTGGTTCAGCTTCACCCGGTCCACCAGCGTCGGGTCCCCCATCAGCACCGTCACCTGCGGGAACAACGGCCCCCGTTTCGGTTGCACGATCGTCAATTTCGGCGTCGACGCCGTGATGAACATCCGGTTCGCCATCATCCCGAGGTCCTGACCCCGGTCCGAGTCCGCCGTGATCGCCCCGTGGTCCCGGATCCGCTCGAAACCCGCCCGCTCGAGAAGTTCCTCGATCGCCTCCCGCGAATACAGCCGTTCCGCGTAGAACTGGTCCGCGATCACGCCCCGTTCCGCATGAACCACCACCTCGCGGGAAAGCATCCGCGTCCCGTCCGACGACAGCGACCGCTCCCGGCACACAAAATAGTTCTCGTCGATCCATTCCCACGTCCGCGCGTCGAAATGCGTCCGCATCCAGTCCCCGTCGACGAGGTCCATCGCGATCGTCCCGCTGTTTACCAGCACTCGCTTCACCCGCTCCAGCACCGCCAGGTCGTCGTCTTCCCGCTCAAAATAGCCAAACGAGTTGCCGAACAGCGTCACGCAATGAAACGAGTTCTCCGCAAACCGGAACTTCCGCGCGTCCCCCTCGTGGAACGACACGTGCAGGTCCTCTTGCTTTGCCCGTTTCCGCGCCAGACGAATCAAATACCGCGACCGGTCCAGCCCCGTCACGTAGTTGTATCCCCGCCGCGCAAGCTCGAGGCAATGTCTGCCCTGGCCGCAGCAGAGATCCAGGATCCGATCGTTCTTCTCCAGTCCCGCAACTCGTGCCAGCATGTTGATCTCTTTAATCGTGTTGCGGTCGTTCTCGACAACGTCGCCATCCGTCTTCAAATAAATCGAATTGAACAACGTCCGCCACCATTCCGACGGCAGATGCCGCTCGAGGTCCGGCACCGGGCCGAGCGTCCGTTGTTGCGTCACCGGTTTCGTCATCACCTTCTTGGCCATACGGCTGATTCCCTTACATGTCGCGCGCGCGCGCCTATAGGTTGGGGCAACTATCTACTCCCATCTGCGGTTTTTGTCCATAACTTTTTTGGGATGCATCTCGCGCCTGGTTTTCTCCCCCGAAAACGCGTGCGCGTACGCACGAGTTCGGTGGCGCGGGGCAGCCTGCCTTGCAGGGGCTGCGTCGAGCGGGGATCAGCGGGCGCCGGCGGCCCGAATCAAATCAGGCCCGGCGGCCCGCTCAAAAGACCCGGCGGACCCTGGGCTTCGTTCTGGGCCGGCGTGCCGGGCGGAGCGGCGGGAAACACGCGCGCGGACGTGTGCGCGCAGGGGAGGACACGCACCGCCGATACGCTCGGCCGGCGCAGGTGCACGTACAGCGGGTCTATGCCGATTTGGTCCACGTCAGGGTTGCCTCCCTCAATCCGCATACAGCGGAGATCGGCGCATAATATGTACCTTGTTGAACAATATTTCAAGCAAAAAATTCACCCCCGTAAAAAAAATTCTTTGCCCCTCGTCCGGACTTCCCCTTAGCCGTCCTATTCGTCCTATATGTCTTATACGTCCCATAGGTCCTATGTGCCTTCTCTCAGCCGCATAATTTCCCGCGCGATCGCCTCGCGATACCCCAGCAGAACCTCGAAATCCACCTCGTAATCGCGCGTCTGCCGCGTGATTTCGTCTATCACGCCGCGCGGCCCCGCGCGCATCCCGCGCGGCTGCGCGCACATCTGCCAGCCCCCAACGTTCTCCACCGCCTCGTCCATCAGCGCCTGCGCCCGATCCGCCGCCTCGACCCGACCCGCCGTCCGTGCCGCCTCGATCTCACGACGAAGCACGTACAGCGCCCGGTAATCCTCCACCCCGTCACGGTCCGCTTCCCACCGCCGCGACGGCACAACGCTTCTGTCCGTCGGATAAACCGCCGAATAGTCCGTGTCGCCCACCGGCCACCACAGGTCCTCTCCCCGGTACACCCAGTAGCCCGTCCCTTCCACGCCGAGCCGCCACGCCAGCCAGCCGTAGGCCCGGTAATAGCCCAGCGGAAGCAGGTCTTTCCCCGGCCCGGTCGCCTCGTACGCCCAGAAGTGCCGCGCGTTCTGCCGGAACCACTCGAGCAGGGCCGGGTCCCTCTTGAGGTGGTTGATCTCCGGCTGCCAAATATCGATCAGGCCTTTGAACTCGTCCAGGTACTCCGCGCGCACGCCGCCCGCCGGGTCCGCGTACACCATCGCCTCGCTGTCCGCCCGCTTTACCATCTCCGCAAACTGTTTGAGTTGCGCCACGTTCGTTGCACCCGTATTCCACGGCTCGTCGATCGGATAGAACGCCCACTGGCTGTACGGGAAACCCCGGTCCCGCAAATGCGCCGCCATCTCACGCACCGCCGTCCTGAACCCGTTGAAATACGGTTCCGACTCCGCCGCCGGGTTCACCCCTTCCGGCCACTTACGCCCCGGCGGCGACGGCCACAGCATCACAAAATACCCCGGCACCCGCTCGAGCCCCGCGTCGAACGAAGCCCAGTCGATTTCGCCCGCCAGGGTGCCGTTTTCGTCCACCGGGATTGTCGGCAACCCCGGCCCGTAAATCACGTTCACCCCGTGGTCGATCATATCCCGCACCGACTGGTCCGACGTTACCGACGGATCGAAGCTCGACCAGTTAATCTTCTTGAACACGTCCACGGGCAACGCTACCGGCCACACTTCTATCTTCAACGGCACCGGCGCCACCGTCGGCTGCCGCGTCAGGCTCGCCAGGTACAACGTTATCTCGTGCGTCTCCGGCTCGAGCCCGTGCGTGTCGATCACCAGCCAAACCTGCCGCGCCTCGCCTGGAGCAAGCGTCACCGACCGCGACAAATCGAGTTCCGGCAACGCGTCGAATACGCGCTCCGACCTGCCCGAACCTACTGGAATCAGCCGGCGGAACGTCACCCGCCGCGCCAAGTCCGGGTCGGGTTTCGGCGACTGGCTCGCCAGCGGTTCGTTCCACGCGCACCGAACGTCGATCGTCTCATCCGAGACGTTCAGCAGCGTCAACGCGACGTCTTCAAACTCATTCCCATACGCGCTCACCGCCACGTTCACCGGCGTCTCAAGTTTTGCAGGCAAACCCGAAGGATCAAATTCGTCCCACGGGTTCACGTCCTGCCAGCACACAAAACTGCCCCTGTTGCCCCCGCGCCACCAACCAGCCAGCAGCCCCGCCCGCGCCTTCAGCCTGTCCGCCCGCTCCCTTAGCTCCGTCGCCGCCTCTGCCACAGCCGCATTGTGGTGCGGGCGTCCCGCCTGCACATCCCCCACCGCTAATTCGCGCACCATCTCCGCATCCACCTCCAGCAGCCGCAATTCGTGCCGCAACGCCACCGCCTGCGGAGTCTCCGCTCCGGCCACTCCCACCGCCTCCTCGACTGCCGCAACCACAGCCTCCATATCGCAAACATCCGGCTCTACCGGCGCCACTTGCCGCACGACAACAAATACCGGCCCTTCCGGCGCCGGCGCCGCCTGGTGCATGCTCACGCCCACCGTCGAATTCCCCCCGGCCATCAGCCACACCTCAACCTCCGCGCCCACCGCCCCAGGCTTCAGATTCACGACCCGCGTCTCCGCGGCTCCCGTCTCCGGCTGCACCCGAACCTCCAGACACGCCTCCGTCGGAACGGGATCCCCCCACGAAAGCCGCCACTGGTTCTTGCCCCAGTGCGCCTCACCCCCCTCGACCCGCACGCCGCCCGAGTTTTTCTCAAACATCCCGCTGTACTCTAGCGGCGCGCTTACACCGATCCCCGGCGCGCCCGACATCCGGCTGTCGCCACGCAACGACGGCCACCCGACTCGTCCCGCGCCGTCCCACGTCAGCGCCATCAATTGGTTCGGATTGTCGATAGCGACAACGACCTCCAGCTTCCCGTCGCCGTCCAAGTCCGCCACAACCGGGCTGGCATTCGCACCGCCGCCAAGCGCCATCGCCTGCTTCAACACGCCCGCGTCGCTCACGACATAAAAACAGTTGCCCGTTTTCGGATCCGTCGACCGGCATCCCGCCAGGATCTCGACATGCCCGTCCCCGTCCACGTCCGCCACGGCCGGCGCCCAAAACACCCCCCGGCCCGCCAACTCGATTTGCCAACGGCGCGACCCATCCGGATTGTCGCAATACACAACGTTGCCCTTGTCCGTGTGGAACACCTCGAACCGCCCGTCCCCGTCAATGTCCGCTACAGCGTTTGACACGTAGCTCTGCATGTAATCGGCCGTGCGCCACAGGTAACCGCCCGTCGCCGCGTCCAGCGCCATAAGGCACGTCGCGCTCCCCACGTTGCTCCGCGTGATCAGCAACTCCCGCCTGCCGTCTCCCTCGAGATCCGCGATGTTCGGCCCCGACCGCCCGTACGGCGCAACCTCAAAATACCGCCAACGCATCCGCCCGTCCCCGTCCAGGCAGTAGATATGGCCGTTGTCCGTCCCGTAGAAGATTTCCGGCGCGCCGTCGCCGTTGCCGTCGGCCACGGCGATCCCGCCGACCCGGAACTTGTCTCCGAAAAACCTCCACAACGTCTCGCCGTCCGCGCCCAGGCAATACAGCCAGCCGTTGTCAAACCCGGCCAGCACCTCCATCCCCGCCGACGGCATCACCTCCGCCGCAACCAGGTTCTTGTATCCGCCCGCCGACGGCGCAAGGCTCGTCGTCCGCCATCGCACCTGGCCACCCGAACCGTAACAAACGACCACCGCATCCACCCGCGCCGCAATCAGTTCCGCCGTACCGTCCCCATCCAGATCGGCCGCCGTCGCCGGCGTCGCAAATGCCGCCAGCGTCGCAGACGCCGCATCCTCCTTCGCCGTCCACATCACCTGCCCCCGCCCGTCGATCACCATCATGCTGTTGCCTGCGGCCACCGCCACAGACGTTGGGCTCTTCTCATCCGGGTACAGCGTCGGAGAAGATGCCGGCCCATCGAGCGCAACGGTCCACTCAGTTTGCTGAGCGTGTGCGCCGACCGACAGCGCCACAGCCGTAATAGCAATGACGAGTAGCAGTCTGCGGTTCATGTTTGTCCTCCTTATTGCCCTTGACGCCGCCGAGGGCCTTCAACGATACTGGTTTCCAAGTTCGATGTAAAAAAACTCGCCGGCAATTCCGCGCGAGCGGGAGCTTAATCGTGACCACGTGATGTCCCAAATGTCCCAATAGTCCGAATTGTCCCACGGAGAGCCCTATGCACACCCTGCGAATCGCGCTGCTCATCTCACTGCTGACTTTGCTCGCCGGTTTTTCCGCGCACGCCGTCATGGCAGGCGCGGCCAAGGCCGAAATCACGCCCGACCCCGCCAAATACCGCGTCCCGCTCGCCGGCTACGGCGCCCGGATGGGCAAGCCCGCAACGGGCATTCACGACCCGCTCCACGCCAAAGTGATCGTCCTCAAAGACGGCGACCGCCTGTCTGCAGGAGGCCGCCTGCTGGCGCTGATAACCTGCGACCTCCGGTCCATCACGCCCGAACTGAAGCGGCTGGCGATCGAGAAAACCTCCGCGCAAGGTTTCACCGCCGACAACGTGTTCATGTCGGCCTCGCACACCCATTCCGGCCCCTCGATGTTCCCCGAGCGGTTCTGGCAGATGCAGTTCGGCAAGTACGACCCCGCCATCGTTGAAAACATGAGCGCCGCAATCGCTAAAGCCATCGCCGAGGCCGTGGCAAGCGTCGCGCCGGTGAAAGTCGCGTTCGCCGAAACCGCTGCACCGGGGTTTACCCAGAACCGCCGGTGGGAGTACGACACCGACGCCCGGATCGCCGCCGGCGAAAAGCCGCTCGTTAACGAAACCCTCTGGCTGATGCGTCTGGACAAGCAGGACGGCACTACCCTCGCCGTCCTCTCCCATTTCGCCACCCATCCCACCATCCTCGGCGCCGACAACATGCTCATCTCCGGCGACTGGCCCGGCTCCTTCCAGCGCGAAATGGAAAACCAGTTCCCCGGCGCCGTCGCACTCTACATGAACGGCACTGAAGGCGATCAGGCCCCCAAAGGCGCCCAGGGCGCCGACGCGTTCGCCCGAGTCGAAGACTTCGGCCGCCGCCTCGCCCAAATCGCCGCGACCGCCGCCAAAAACCTCACGCCGCAGAACGATCTCGTCTTCTCATTCGCGCGCAAGAGGATCCCGCTGCCCGAGTTCGAGTTCCCACAACAGGCCAAGGAAAAGTTCGCCAAGTACCTGGATGCGGCGATGGAAGCCCTCCCGCGGGAAGTTGAACTGCAAGCGGTCCTGTTGGGCGACACGCTCCTCGTCGGCCTCCCCGGCGAACCCCTGTTTGCCGCCGGCAACGAGGTGCGGCAGAAGGTCCAGGGTTTCACCCGCGTCCTCACCGTCGGCCTTGCCAACGACTACATCGGCTACATCGTCACGCCCGCCGAATGGGCTCATGGCGGGTATGAAGTCGAAAGCCGCTCCTACTACGGACCCAACCTCGCCGGCCACCTCGCCACTCAGGCCGCAGACCTCGTCTCATCACTGAAATAGGTCGTATAGGTCCTATCCGTCGTATAGGTCCTATGCCCAGTCCTATGCCCCCTTACCACCACGCCCTTTTTTCTTCCAGATTCAAGTCCGTCTCTTTAATCCGCAATCCGCAATCCGCAATCCCTCCAGACTCCAGTCTCCGGACTCCAGACTTCCTTTACCACTGCCCCTCTCTTCGTCCGGCCTTTTCCGCGGTCTTATAAACCGCCTGGCAATGGTCGAGCGGCGTCCGCGGTGGGAGGTTGTTCCCCTCCTGCAAGACAAACCGGCCGCCCTCGAGCACGCCCGACTGGAGAATCCGTTCCGCTTCCGCAACCAACTCGTCCCGGCTCTCACCCACAAACAACTGCACGCGCGGCCCGCCATATATGGTCGATTCAGGTCCCACTTGCCGCCGCAGTTCCGCAAAATCCAATGGAAACCCCGTGTCGTACACCCTCACGCCCAACTCCTGCCTCACCACCGGCAACAGCCGCTGGACGTGGCCGCACAGGTGTATGCCACGCGACTCCGCCGTGGCGAACTCGTCGTACAATCGCTTGTGCAACGGCAATACGAACTCCCGGTACTGCTCGACCGACAACAGTTCGATCGCGTCGTCCGCCGTCATAAAACTGTCCTGCGGCACAGGGATCTCGAGCCGGTCGCGCCACGACCGCAGCCGTTCCGTCGTGGCTTCGTACACGTACTCGAGCAACTCCCGCGCGTACTCCGGGTCTTCGAGCAGGTCCCGGCACAGTTCCGTGGGTCCGCGCAACGACGCCGCAACCGTGAAAATGCCGTCCGTCCCGGCAAACGGCGACGTCTTCACCGGTGCGACCGGCATGCCGAGAAATGTCCAGCCGCGCAGCCGTTTTTTGTCCCACGTGTTGATGAAATGGAACCACCGCTCCGTCCACGCCCCCGCAAACGGGTCGGGGATGCCCGCGTCGAACAGCATGCGCTTGTTGTCGTTGTTGAGGATGGGCGTCGTGTCCGGCACCTGGCCGTCCCTGTAGTGGACCAGGCAGCCGAACCACGCCGCCTCATAAAGGTTCTGAAAATCGACATGCACTGGCCACTGCGCCGGCAGGCCTTTCTCGTGGTCGCCCGGCAACAGAAACCGGCACCAATACTGCCATTCGAGGACTACCTGCGCCATCACCTCCGGGTCGTGCATATACTCCTCGTACGACATCCCGCATTTGTTGTACGACTGATCCAGCAGCAGCATCCGCGGGTTTGTGTTGAACCGCACCGGCACCCGCTCGTGCCGCCCCTCACGGAACGCCGCCCACAACGCCGCCGCCCGCCGGTTATGCTCGCGAAAATCCTGTTGCGCGAGGTGGAACAGGTTGAACAGCGTAATCCCCGCATCCATGGCCACCTCTCCCTCCTCAGAAAACGTCGAAACGCGACTATGCCTCAGTAGGCCGACTTCGCCGAAGTCGGCCCTTTCCGCTCAAAGCTATCTGATTAGGCGCACCGTAGATCAACAAGCTGGCCGCAACCCGAAGTGACTTTTCCGTCATCGCGCTGAACCTCAATCCGCCGCCCTGACCCTGACTGGCCGACTTCGGCGAAGTCGGCCTACTGAGTCAAAGTCAACCAGTTTACTTCAGTTCATTCAGCGCCTCGCGCGCTTCTGCCAGGTTTGGGTCGAGTTCCAGCGCCTTCTCCAGATGTTTCTTAGCGTCATCACGCCGGCCCAGCCGCGCCAGGTTTTTCCCGTGCGCAAGCCGCGCCTCCGCCGAGTCGCCGTCCCGCTGGATCGCCGTATAGAAATGCTTCTCCGCCTCCTCGAACTTCCCCTGCGACGCCAGCAGCTTGCCCAGCGCCAGCGGCGCATCCACGCTGCTGTTGTCAATCTGCGACGCCCGCTCGTACTCCGCCGCCGCTTCCTCCGTCTTGCCCAGGTGTTCCAACGCCTGCCCGAGGTAATAGTGGGCCTGCACGCTCCGCCGGTCCAACTCGATTGCCTGCCGGAACGCCTCCGCCGCCTGTTCCGTCTGGCCGCGCTCGAGTTTCACCCGGCCCAAGCCCACCCGGGCCGCCGAGTGTTTTTCGTCAAGCCGCAGCGCCTCATCGAACTCGGCCTCCGCCTCCTCGATCCGCCCTGCATCCACCAATGCCGCGCCGAGCCGGGCGTGGGTTTCCGCCACGGCCGGCGCCGCCGCCAACGCCTCCTTGTACGCCGCAATCGCCTCGTCGTGCCGGCCCTGCATCGAGTACACAAGCCCCAGATCCGATAACACCTCCGCCAACCCCGGGTGCGCCGCCACAACGGCTTTCAGCGCCTCAACCGCTTCCGGCAGTTTTCCCTGTTGCGCCAGCGCCAACCCGACCTTGTGCCCGGCCGCCGAATCGTTGGGGTTGCCCGACAACGCCGACCGGTAATACGCTTCCGCTTGCGCCCATAGGTTTTTCGCCGCATAAACGTCGCCCAGCGCCACCAGCGTGGCTGCCTGACTAGGATCCATTCGCAACGCCTGGCTCAACGCGCTTTCCGCGTCGTCCAACTCGCCGTGACGCAGCAACTCCCGGCCCAGGGCGAGGTTGGCGGGGCCGCTGAACGGGTCCGCCCGAACCGCCGCCCGGAAACACTCGAGTGCCTTGTCATGGTCGCCGGAAGCCGCGTGACCCTCTCCCTGGCGGAGCAGGTCGTTGGCCTGAGCCGCTTTCTGCGCCTCCTGCTGCTGGACGTCCGCCTCGGTCTGCACAACCGGCGCGGCGGGTGGCTGGTCCTGCACAACCGCCGGAGGCTTTTCACACGATACTGCCACCAAGCCCACCAAACAAATCAAGTTCATGTACTTCATGCGTTTACATTAGCCTAAACGGTTACCTGACATCCAACAAGAGGTCCAGGCCGGCTACCACGGCCGAACCGCTCCGACCTCTCCCATTATATATAGGTAAGTTGTTGCTCTTTTTGGCGTATCAGCGGCGGCGATTTGGGCATTGAGATTTGCGAAACAAGGGGGATTTGGTTGACAAAACCAGCCGGCAGCATACTAGCAATGCGCAAATTGCCCCGAAAAGCGGGTCAGAAATTTTTGGTTCATCCGCATTTTCCGGGAAACGCCTCGCGGATCCTCAGGAAGAAGCACTCGTCGTCGCGGAATCCGTAGGCCATCCGTTTGATGACTTTTATCTTGTTGTTTATGCCTTCAAGAATGCTGGTGCCACGCACCCAATTCAGCGATATACTCTTTTCCAGGCATCGGTAATCTCCTCCGTTTCGCTAGCGGTTCTTGTTTCAAAAGGAGGTTACCGATGCCTTACCTTTCCCGCAATTCGCGGATGAACCGTTTTTTTCTGCTGGCTGCGAGAAGCGGCGAAAAGCGGGTACAGACACGTTTCCAAACTGCCGGAAACGAGTCAGTCCCCGTTTTTCGCCTTGATGCTTCAGGTGGTGCTGCTTATAATGGCTGCGTCGGCCACAGGCCCAAACAACTCGAAAGGAACTGGTCTCATGGCACAATCCTTCAAACTCGGCTTTATTGGCGCGGGCTTTATCGCCCATTTCCAGGCGAAGGCGCTTTTGAGCGTGCGCAATGTGGAACTTTCCGGCGTGTATGCGCTTAAAGGGGCGGAACAACTCCAGGCGGTATCGAAGAAAAGCGGGCTGGGCGACTGCACCGTTTACGCCAGTGTGAAGGAGTTGTGTAACCACTGCGACGCGGTGGCGGTGTTTGCGCCGAACTACGTCCGGCTCGAGATCGTCGAGCAGATCGTGGAAGCCGTGAAGCAGGGCGCGCCGCTCAAGGGCATCATCTGCGAGAAACCCCTGGGCCGGACCGTCGCCGAAGCCAAGAAACTGGTTGCGCTGGCGAAGAAAACGAAACTGCCCACGGCGTATTTCGAGAACCAGATCCACATGAAGAGCATGAAGGCCCAACTGCTGCAACTGGCCCCGCAGCAGCGGGCGATGGGCCCGTTCTCGCTGGCCCGGAGCGCCGAAGAACATGCGGGGCCGCACGAAGGCTGGTTCTGGGATCCGACGCGGCAGGGCGGCGGCGTGCTTTCAGACATGGCGTGCCACTCGATCGCGGCGTCCTGGTACATCCTGACGCCGATCGGCAAGCCGGTGAATTTCCTCGAGCCGGTGTCGGTCAGCGCGGAGACGGCCCTGCTGAAATGGGGCCTGCCGGTTTGGCGGAAGAAGCTGCTCGACCGGATGGGCGTCGACTACGGCAAAACGCCCGCCGAAGATTTTGCCACGGGCATCGTCACGTTTAAGAATCCCGAGACGGGCCAGCGCGTCATGGCCCAGTTCACAAGCTCCTGGATGTACGACAAGCAGGGGCTCCGCCTCTATATGGACGCGCTCGGGCCCGGTTACGCGTTCGAAATGAACAGCCTACAGACGCCCCTCAACATCTTCATCGGCGATGCTGCCGCCGAAGCCGTCGCCGACGGAGAAATGGCGCTCGAAAAAGCCACCGCAACCCGGGGCCTCCTGGCCGTCGAACCCAACGAGGCCGACCTATACGGCTACACCGACGAAATCATCGACGCCGTAAGCGCGTTCAGCCAGGGCAAGGACGCCCTCCTCAACTGGCAGTACGGCCTCGAGATCACCAAACTCTGCCAAGCCGCCTACATGGCCGCCGAACTGAAGAGAACGGTCGACCTCACCGACCCCGCCACCCAAAAACAACTCGACTCCTACGTCTCGCTGATCGCCCAAGGCCGCGGTGGAGAGATATTGTACTAACAATAAACGATGACTGTCCCTGTTTACGCCGTTTACGCCCGTTTACGCCGTTTACCCGTTTACCCGAGGGCAAGAGCAAAAGACTATGGCTGGAAACATAGAGCCTCTTAAGGACATTTGCATAGCTGTAGTGAAAGTAAGTCAGACATGTTGGCAGCTAACGGAGCCGATGCTAAAGTTTGAGGATTCAAAGGATAGACAGCTTTCAGGATTCGGTGTTTTCTGTGAGTACCTCTACTTCTTCATGCATCTTACGTGCCGGACTGCTTTCCAGTTGAGATTGACGGAGCAACAAATTGAGAGCTTGCAGGCTTATTTAGGACCTGTAATCGCGTCTACGGCCATAGATTCATTCGTCGGGCATTGGCCAGCGGACGTAAAGGAAAAGGTTTTGGCAGACTTCTATTCCAAGCTGAACGATGCCGAGATTGAATATTCGAGATGTAAGGAAGTCTTTGATGGGAAGTTCCTGGGAGAATCACTATTCATGAAGTTGGCGTGGAATATTGCCGAACTATCCGGTAACCCTATGAATCCTGCAACTATCGCTCTCGTTGTCTCTTTTGCAATTGACGAGTATAAGGCGATGAGTCTGGACACATTAGTACTACAAGCAGGTAAGGTTTTGTAAAGGTCATGTTGAAGCGTATAAACGGTGACTGTCCCCGTTTACGCCGGGAACAACTGCGCGCCGCTGCGCCTAAAGTCGAAGCGCTCATTATAGAAATGCTTGGTAAATGGGGACAGTCACCGTTTATATTTCCTTGTTACTTTGTTTTTCTCGACCTTTTTCTTGCGCCAGCCTTTTGGGCGGCCGATGGGCAGAGGGCGGACGCGGCGGCCGATGAGGTGTTCCACTTTGCTGAGGAAGCTGTCGGTTCCGAGAGGGCGGCCCGTATAGGTGTTGCGCCGAATAGCCTCGAGCACGGCCTTGTCGCGGGCGACGTCTTTGAGCGTGGCGCGCCACTGGCGGGGCGGCATTTGCGCGCGCCAGGCGGTCAAGTCGAGAAGCGCGGCGCCCGGATCGGCTTGCGAACCGTCCAGTGCGGCGGCATCGCAGTGGAGCGGCGCGCTCGACCAGGCGTATTCCCATGCGTGCTTCACCATCCCGGCGCGCACGGGATTGAGTTCGACGTAGCACAGGGCCCGGTACGCATGGGCCTCGTCCATAGCGCACGAGTAGAAACGGTTCTGCCAGAGGTGACCGGTCCGGCCGTGCATCCGGTTGACGTATTGCGTGTACAGGAAGTGCGTTCGCCCAACGGCTTTGGCCAACGAGTCCTCCCGCGCTGGCACGCCGATCAGGTGAATGTGGTTCGTCATCAGGCAATAGCCTTCGATCCGAAAACCAAACCGCGTCCCCTGTTCCCGCAGGCACTCCAAATACACCCGGCGGTCGTCCGCAACGAAGAAAACGTCTTGCCTGTTATTTCCCCGCTGCGTGACATGGTGCGACGCACCAGGGACGACTATGCGCGCCAGTCTCGCCATGACCGTTACCTTAACACCAACCTCGCCTCATGTCAATATAAATGGTGACTGTCCCCATTTACCCCGGCACCGGCCGGCCGTGTCCACCACAACGCCGTGCACGACCGCGTAAAAATCGGGAACGAGTTCGGAAGCGTCTTTACCAGACTCCGCGGGCGCGGTGGCGCTGGCAGCCGTTTTAACTTGATGCGCCTGCGGCGAAGTGGCGGCCGCCGGAATCTAAACCAACGGGGTCGCCGAGCGGTTTTTCCGCACCCTCAAGGAGCAGGCCATTTACGGCCGAACCTTCCGCACGATTGCGGAGGTCCGCCAGGCGGTCGGCGAGTTCATAGAACGGTACAACCGGTGTTGGCGACTCGAGAAGAACAGGTTCCTGAGCCCTCATCAAGTGCGCGAACAGTTTGCGCTGCAGGTGGCGGCATGAACGTGCTACACTGTCCAGTGCCGCGGGAAACGGAGATGGGCTCTGCTGGCGAGCAACCCGTCAAGGGATACCGCGGCCAGGCTCATCAGACGAAGAGGGCTGTTCTTACGGACAGCGGCAGGAGGGGCGTGGTAGTTAATTGGCGCCATGCCCCCCTTCCCCCTTCATCGGATGATAGACCTGCTCATGCCTCAAAAAACGCAAAAGAACTTACCGCAAACCTGTGTCCAAGGAACCGGGCGCGCCACATACAAAGCAAGAGGACCTTGTTTAACTTTTACCCGGAGGCAAGACTGATGGCATCACAACGACGAATAGTCTTGGTGTTTTCTTTGTGCTCTGTGCTGGCTTTGGGCATATCGATGCTCATATGGTCTCCAGATGGTGATCGGGAGGTCCCTGATAGGGTCCCGGAATCCCGGTCGGGAGATCAGGATGCCGTGACTGAACGCAAACCGCCGGTGGATATCACAGAAACTCTCCCTGTGGCCAATTCTGAGGGTTCCGACAAAGAAGTTCTGATGCGAGTGGAAAATCTTGGTGCTGATGCCGCTTTCTCACGCGAACCACAATTTGACTGGGAAACGTTGAAACAGGAGTACAGTGGAACTCGCGAAGCGGCTCTGCCCATCATAGAACGGCTAAGAGAGCAGTTCTCAGGTGTAAGCACACTGAAAATCCGCGCGAAAACGGAACTGCTCGTCGACACTGAGGGTCTGCCTGCAGGAACCGAACTGGAATCGACCTATGTCATTTCTCTAACGCCTTTTCGTGTTTATGAAGAGACTTCAGCCACCGGGACGAATTATCAACTCACAAGAGTCACAACTCAGGAGCGCCAAGTGGAACTGAAGAAGACAGGTTCAAAGAACGAGCCGGTTTTCAACAAGAAGATTGCTTACGTCCCCGATCCGCTCTATCATGGCGGTCTTCCCGGCATAGAATCAGTATTCACGTGGGATTGGAATGGCGGCGGCAAAGCGAGTAGTACTGAAGGTGGAATGAGGGACCCGGTTGCGCCAAATGAGAACCAGCGGATTCCTGCCGACATGGTCACTGCCGAGAGTATCATTGGAAGAATTCACTTCTATGCGCCTCTTGACGGAAGTTCGAAAGTTGCCGGACCCTACTTGCCTGTTGGTGAGACCGTATGGCGAGTCAAGCCGGGTTTTATATGTACCGACATCAAGGACTATGCGAGCTGGGGCGAAGGAAAAGGACTGGTGCTGCCTAGGACATTCCAAACGCGAACTGCCGAAGGGAAGGACAAGCCATTTAAGGTAGTGTCCCGAACGACTTTTAGCGATGTTGCTGTCAATCCGCCTGTAGATGAGAAGGTTTTTGAAACAATTGGACAGTTTTGGGAAAGGTGAGTGGGACGCGAGACATGCACTTCTATTTTCGGTTACAGGTAGTGAGAGTCTTTGTGTTTGTGCACCTTCTTGTGCAAAGGCTTGCGGATTCAAGCAAGATTAATGATGAATCCTTGCCCACTGCGGGCTGGTGCGGTACTTGATGGATAGTAGCACAAGTAAACAGTAAACAGTAGTAAACGGGGACAGTCACCGTTTATTTTTCCGCCGCTCATGATTGGCCGCGGGAAAGAACATGGGGAGTCCGTCAACTTGTCCTTCGACCAGGTAAAGGCCTTTGCGAGGCGCGTCAATGCGCTCAAAGCCAAGCACGCGGGATGGGATCTCAGGTTTTGCAGTTACGAACTCGCCATATCGAGTTACAGAGATCCGAGCGAAGCGCCTGTGCCAGAGGTCCGTAGCCTGAAAGGACCAATTAAACGTTCTTCCTGTCGAGACCAACAAGGTCATTGCAGTGCGGCTCTGGGACAGGTCGCTATTGCCGCAGATGGGAACGTATATGCATGTACGTCGTGGGTAATGACTGACAGACCGCCCGTGGGCAACGTACTTGAGCAGTCTTTAGCCGATATATGGCGCGATGCGGAGAGGTGGAAGCCGATTCGCGGGGCTTGGATGCATAAAGATATCCCTTTGTGCAACGAGTGCCCGCACTTTAGTACGTGCGATTACGGCATACAGTGCCGCGTTCCTTCCATCCAGTGGTATGACTCGCCGTTTGGTCCTCCACCAACTTGCCTGGTTTCGTGGAAAGAACTTGGATTGCCGGCGGCGTCGGTGAAAAAGTTTTTGTTGTCAATACGGCACTCTGTCCGCTCCGGTTTCCCTATCGAGGAAATCCTCTCTGACCTTCAAGATGTTGAAACGGACTTGAGAAAACAGAAAAAATGCGTACACAATTGACATTCCAATTTCAAGTGTCATGGTCGTCGGTTCTGATAGAGGAGGCTCCACTATGAACAACAATCGCGTAAAGCTATTGGGTCTTGTTGCCGCCGCCCTGCTAATTACCGCCCTTTGCCTATGGTGGGCCATAGGCAAACGCTCAGGTTCAGCGCCGGGACAACCAGGCACTTTGCCGACCACCCCCTTAGCCGCCGCACCAACAGCCGAAGCCGATCCCAAGGAACCGTCCGGCAGCGGTATCGAGGATTCTCTAGATCAAGCTATCAGCCGCGCTCTGGGGCCGGAGGAGGAGAGGGTACAGTTAAGGGCCCGAGTCCTCGCAACCTTGCCTGCCCCGACCGACGACGCCCGGTTGCTCGTTCCTGTGCGCTTCGACAGAGGACAGAGCTCGCCCTCAATAAGCCCTGATGGGTCGTGCGTGGCTTTTTGTGCGGAAGTTAGCGATAAAGAATACGATATCTATCTGTATTCTAAGACCACTGATACCTTTACCAACCTTACAGAAGGTATCGATGGCTTAGCGGATTTTCCTGCATTCAGCCCGGATGGCAAGAGCGTTCTGCTCTCCGCCTATGCTTCCTCGGGGATCTGGCTTGTCGATTTGGCCACCCAACAGAAACGGCTGGTATGCCCTGAACCCAACGCACTTGCGCCGAGATGGTCCCCCGATGGCAAGTCAGCGGTGTATTGCGACATACCGAAGGGTGAGATACGCGTGTTGGATATTGCGGCTGGTTCTTCGAAGACCCTGATTGAACCGGCCGGGGGCATGAAATGGTGTGAAGCCTCGTACTCTCCCGATGGAGACACGGTGGCCTGCGTTCGAGTTGGCAACAATAAGCGCACATTGGTTCTGTACAACATCAGCTCCAACGAGAGGCGGGAAGTTAAGCTGCCTCACAATATACACGCCCCGCAGTTTTCCCCTGACGGTAAGCGGATCGCCTACCGTGGGGGCGGCAGTGGCGCGGACACGGAAATCTACGTGCTGGATCTTCAGTCCGGGGTGACCACACAGATCACGCACGGTTCCGGGCACCATCCCACCTGGTCACCCGAGGGAAACAGCCTGGCATTTGTATCGCGCCGGAAATCCGGCGCCAACAGTGTGTATGAAATACCGGTTGATGCCGCCAAACCGGGGGCGCGCTAGTAGTGAGTTTGAGGATGGCCCCGACTTCGGTGGTGCGAGGGACGCGTTCATCGCGTATTCAGGATTGTCCTGTTCTTAGGGCGGGTCGCCTCACCAGGGCAACGGAGATTAATCGAAAGGAGGTGATTTCTATGATGCTAAGCGACATCTCGATGCTGGCCCCTCTCGACAACACTACTTGCACCGAGAACTCTTGTGGATGCAACGGTAACGGTATTTGCACCGGCAACACTAAGTGTTACACGAACGGAACCTGTTACGACAATAACGACTGTAGCAACAATCCCGGGGACTGCAGGAACAACACTCAACACTCAGTAAACGCAGTAAACGGAGTAAACGGGGGGGGAGTAAACGGGGACAGTCACCGTTTATTTTTCCTTGGCGCTTTGTTCTTCTCCACCTTTTTCTTGCGCCAGCCTTTTGGGCGGCCGATGGGCAGTGGACGGACGCGGCGTCCGATGAGGTGTTCCACTTTGCTGAGGAAACTGTCGGTGCCGAGAGGGCGGCCCGTATACGTGTTGCGCCGAATACGTTCCTGCACGGCCTTGTCGCGGGCGACTTCCTTGAGCGTGGCGCGCCATTGCCGGGGCGGCATTTCGGCGCGCCAGGCGGTCAAGTTGAGAAGCGCGGCGCCCGGATCGGCAGCCGAACCGTCCGTTGCGGCGGCATCGCAGTGGAGCGGCGCGCTCGACCAGGCATATTCCCATGCGTGCTTCGCCATCCCGGCGCGTACGGGGTTGAGTTCGACGTAGCACAGGGCCTGGTACGCATGCGCCTGGTCCATGGCGCACGAGTAGAAACGGTTCTGCCAGAGGTGACCGGTCCGGCCGTGCATGCGGTTGACGTATTGCGTGTACAGGAAGTGCGTTCGCCCAACGGCTTTGGCCAGCGAGTCCTCCCGCGCTGGCACGCCGATCAGGTGAATGTGGTTCGTCATCAGACAATAGCCTTCGATCCGAAAACCAAACCGCGCCCCCTGTTCGCGAAGGAACTCCAAGTAAACCCGGCGGTCGTCCGCAACGAAGAAAACGTCTTGCTGGTTGTTTCCCCGCTGGGTGACATGGTGCGACGCACCAGGGACGACTATGCGCGCCAGTCTCGCCATGACCGTTACCTTAACACCAACCTCGCCTCATGTCAATATAAATGGTGACTGTCCCCATTTACCCCCGCTTCCTTCGCGGGTTCACATCTTAAGTGCAACGGTCTTGGGGAGGACCTGAGCTGAAAGTTATCCACATATCCACAGCCGAGCTTCGCTGCTTTAGCTTTAGTGGCTGTGGGTATGTGGGTAACTTTCAGCGGCTTCTCCGGGACGGCCCTTCCCTCGGTTAATGGAAAAGGACATTGCGCGGTCTGTTCGGTACAATGCGTTTGGAAACAACCAAAGACCGAACGGAGGACACGCAATGCCCTACACCCATTTTACTCTAGCGGAACGAAAAGTGCTCTATTTTATGCGGTGGCAAGAGTACTCTCAGGCGGACGTGGCCAAGGCATTGGGGCGAGCACCCAGTAGCATCTCGCGGGAGTTGCGGCGCAACACGAAACACGGACAGACCTATTGCGCGTGCAATGCAGATGTTCGTTATCGAGCAGTACGGCGCAACCTGGCGGTCCGTACGAAAACGGGCAATCCCACCTTGATGCAGAATGTAAACACAATGCTCAAAGAAGGTTGGGCGCCCGAACAGATCGCGGGCCGCTTGCGGCGGGTGGACCATCCGCGACGGTCCTCCAACTGGATCTCGCTCCAGACCATTTACCGCCATGTCTGGGCCGATAAAGCCAATGGAGGAAGCCTTTTCCGCTATTTGCGCCGCGGGGGCAAACGTTATCTTGTAGATTCACACGCGAAGTGCAACGATGGCTTTTTGGAAGGCTTCGCATGGCGTTCGGTAGTCGAGCCTCTTACGGGGTCTATTATTCAGACGATGGGCGATGATGTCCAATTGGGCTTGAGTGAGCGATCGCAAGTCCGTCTTTTTGGGTAGGAACTGTCGCAGAAGCCCGTTGGTATTCTCGTTGGTTGCGCGTTCCCAGGCGCAGTAGGGATGGGCGAAATAGGCGCGAGCGTCGAAGTGTTTTTCCAAATCCTTGAAGCCGGCGAACTCCTTGCCGTTGTCGAATGTGAAGGTTTGAACGAGTTGGTGAGGGACGCGCTTGAACGCCGCTTTCGCTGCCCGATTCAGGGTCGAGGCCCGCTTGTCCTCCATCTTCTGGCCGATGAAATAGCCGGTCTTGCGTTCTACAAAAGTGGCCACCACCCCCTGATGATGGCGGCCGACGACCGTATTGCCGGGCACGGGCGCGGCTCCAAATGGATGGCGTTGAAGCCAGTGCCATTCGTGACAGTTCCTATTTACCTCTATTTACTCCCTATTTACTTCCACATGTCAAGGTCTCTGCCGCTTCAGTTGCGCAGTTTCAGGTCCACAACAGCAGACTGACCGGGCTCGAGCGGGATGTCGCGGTAGTCGAACCGGTTGGCTTCCACTCCGGCCATCACGGCGGGCGTGGTCATGTCCTGTCCCGCGCCCACGACGACCGCCGCAATTACGTAGTTGCCCGGCAGCAGACGCTCGAAAAGAAAGGGCCCGTCCTGCGTGAGTGTTTCCGAACGTACGATGCCGTAGGACAGGAGCCTGTCCAGAGACTCGAGAGTGATTTTGCCCGGGGCCCACGACGCGCCCGCGAGCGCCACGTACGCCTGCTCGCCCTGGCCGATTCCCCTGACCTCACCGGAAACAACGCTGCCTGCCAGGTCGAAATCGGCCCGCGCCGTTTCGCCTGCGCGCACGTCGACGGCCATCGTCTGCCAATAAAATTCCGGCGACTGCATGATGTACGGCGGATTCAGTGTGGTTACCTTTACGGCCACCTTGTAGGAGCCTTCCGCGAGTTCGTCGAAAAAGAAGGTTCCATCAGGACCGGTTCGCACTTCATCGGCTGCTTCCTCGTTCTCCGCTCCTGGCGAAGACAGGCACACGGTCATGTGGCCCTGCGGCTGACCGTCAATCAGAACCTGGCCTGCCAGGCTGCCGGCGCCGGTGCGGCCGATGTCGATGTCGAGTGTGGTGGTCTGGCCTGCGCTCACCTCGACCGGCTCCTTTATGATGCTCCAGCTAAAGCCATCGGTCCTATGTACCTCGACGTATCCCCGGCCGGCCAACACGAGCGGCAGCCGGTAATACCCGTCGGGGCCGCTGGTAGCCGAGTCCATAAATCCCCGGCCCATGTCAGTAAATGGTTTTACCCCAGCCCTTGGCACCGGCTTTCCGTGGGACGTAATGAAGCCCTCGATCGCGCCAAACCGCGAGGTGTCGACCACCAACCGTGCGTGGGTCGTCTTGCCTTCCTGGACGACGGCCGTCGCTTCCCCGAGATCATAGCGCATGGTCCGGATGTTGAGCGTGTAGGTTCCCGGCAGCATCGGCGGCGAGAGAAATGTGCCGTGGCTATCGGCACGGATGTAGATATCCTTGGGTATCCGATCGTTACCGAGGTACTCCGGGAGGTCCTGCCCAAGCTGGTTCGATGAGCCGCTTTCAGGCGTTGCGAAAACAAAAGCGAACGCGATAGGCTCGCCCGCTCCGTCCACCACTTCGCCCTCCAGTCGCCCCGATTCCCGCAGCCGCAACTCGTGCTCCCGGTCGTACGGGCTCACCGGACCGAGCAACTCGCTCATCGCGCCGCCATAGCCGAATGCTTGCAGGTAAACCACCGGCAATTGCTCCGGCGTGTATAACCGAAACTTGCCGTCGTTTCCGGAGATCGCCGACCATTGTTCTTCCGTGCCCACCGTGAACCTGCCCACCACTGACGCGCCGGCCACGGGAGCGTCTTCGGAATCCAGAACGATTCCTTTCACCGCCAACATTTCCTTCAATTGGAAATCCACCCCGCTCTTCACCGCTCCCGGTTCAACATTAAGCGTGACTTCGGCCGGTACGTGCGCGTCTTTTGCCGCGGCGGCTTTCACCTCACCCACGGGCACGCCGTCCAGCACGTACTCTCCGTTGGCCTGGGTGGTGGCGGACGCGAAGCTCCCAGCCTGTTCCGCCTTCACGGTCGCCTGCGCGATACCCCCGCCCGTGGCAGCCTCGGTCACGCGCCCCGATATGCGGGCGCCACGCACCACATGCACGTCAAGATTCGTCACCTCGTTTTGCACCTGGACGCGGACCGGCTCGCGAAGCACATACGGCGGCGCATCCTCGCGGTCGCGCCGGATCGTAATGTCGTATTCGCCCGGTATCAGGCCGCCCATGTAAAACCTGCCGCCCGGCTCGACATCGACCTGGTACGGCCCTGCACCTTTCATTGTAGAGTGCGACACGACGAGCCTAAAACCCCCGACTCCCGCGCCGTCAGGCCCAATCACCCGGCCCATGATGGCGCAACCCCGGCTCAACCGGATCAGGCAGTCCATTGTGCCGGTCTCAAAAGGCCCGCCGCGGGAGAACTGGTTGCCCGTGCCAAGAGCCAGCACCTCGTAAAACCCGGGTTCCAGGTGTTCGAACAGGAAGCGGCCCGACCTGTCGGTTACGATGGTTGTCTCCGACCTCGCCTTCGCGGTGACGAACGCGTCCGGTACCGGCGCGCCTTCCTCGTCCACCACGACACCGCCGAGCGGTTCGGCCGGCCGCATCACCACCTCGACATGCTGTTCGCGCAGGTGGAGGTTCAGCCGCACGTCTTCTTGGCCGAAGAAACCCGGCTTCAGCGCCCATACGCGGGCACGACACGCTTCCTTCTCAAGTTTGGTCGGCACGGCATCGAAGCAGAAGTAGCCGCTGTGATCGGAGGTCGTTGTGAGAGTCACACCCGGCTTGGGGTTGTCCCACTTGTAGTACAGTGCGTCGAGTTTAAGCTCGTGTTCGTTGCTCAACGACACTTGTGCGCCCGGCACCGGCCGGCCCGCCGTATCCACCACAACGCCGTGCACGACCGCGTAAAAATCGGGAACGAGTTCGGAAGCGTCTTCAGCCGACTCGGCGGGCGCGGTGGCGCTGGCAGCCGTTTTAACTTGATGCCCCTGCGGCGAAGTGGCGGCCGCCGGAATCTCAGTATCACGCACGGTGAATTCACTGGCAGCCGTGATGTCCGGCGCCGGTGACGGCACGTGCCCCGGGCGCAGCGCTAAAAGATAATAAGATGCCACTGCGACCGCCAGCAAGACGGCCGCCCCGCCAATGAGTTTGGTCGCTGTCGCACCCACGACCAGCGCCCCCGCTGTTGAAACAGCCACCCCCGCCTTCCAGGGGGAAGAAGCGGCCGCGATCGCCGCCATGATGCGGTTGGCGCGCTCGCGACTGGGTTCGCGGCCGATGATGTCGCCGCCGGCCGAAGCGAGCAGGCGCTGGCCCAGTTCGGCGCGCGCGCGCTGCAGACGTTTGGTGGCGGCCTCCGGGGAAATATCCAGCAACCGCGCGATGTCCTTAGCCCGCCGTCCCTGAAAATACGACAAGACCAATATCTCCCGGTTTTCCGCGTTGAGGCGGGAAAGCTCGTTCCATACGGCCGCGTGCATTTCACGCCGCGCAAAATCCGGTTCCACGCTCCCCTCAACGCCGTTGGACGCGGTTGTCACTGCCTTTTCCCTCGCCCGATGCCGCGCGACGTCTACCACCAGGTTTTTCGCCACCCGCACCAGCCACGGGCCAAGCGTCGATTCCACAGCAACCCGGTCCAGCCACTGCCAAAGCCGGACAAACGTCTCCTGCACGACATCCTCGGCATCCGGCGCATTGCCCAAATGCGCGTAGGCAAGCCCGTAAAGCATCCCCCCGTATCGGTCCACGAGTACGCGGAACGATTCCGTGTGGCCGCGAAGCACTCGCCGCACCACCCACTGGTCCGAAATCAGGCCTTCCAGCATCTCCCGACCTCCAACCTGGCTACATCATCATAAACGGTTTCCGTTGGAAATTCGGACAAATGTTTTGATACACGCCGCGAGTAAGCCAGGCTGCGTTGTGGTGACCTCTCGATCAGGGGGTAGTCCGGGGAAAACAGAGAGACAGAGAAGAAAACGGGGTGAAAGGGGCGGAAATGTGGGTTTTGAGGGTGGATCGCGTCTGGGTGTGCGTAGGGAGTGTGGCGGGGGCTACATTTGTAAGTTGTGGCGGAATAACGGGTTAAGTCGCAGGTTTGGACGCATAAATAGGGGATAGCGGAACTGGTAAAAAAGTCGATGCGGCAACAATACTGCACTTCCGTTCGTGTATAAGTCGTGTGTTGCCAACATGCCCATCTCGAAGCTCACTGACATAAAGGCTGGTTTGGGACTTTTTCACCAGCTCCACAGTCACCGTTTATTTGTCATTGGTACTTTGTTTTTCTCCACCTTTTTCTTGCGCCAGCCTTTTTGACGGCCGATGGGCAACGGGCGGACGCGGCGGCCGATGAGGTGTTCCACTTTGCTCAGGAAACAGTCGGCGCCCAGAGGGCGGCTCGTATAGGTGTTGCGCCGAATAGCCTCCTGCACGGCCTTGTCGCGGGCGACTTGCTTGAGCGTGGCGCGCCACTGGCGGGGCGGCATTTGCGCGCGCTAGGCGGACACGTCCAGAAGACCAGCGCCCGCATTGGCTCCCGAACCGTCCAGCGGCGCGCCAACGCAGTGGAGCGGTGCGCTCGACCAGGCATATTCCCAGGCGTGCTTCACCATCCCGGCGCGGACGGGGTTGAGTTCGACGTAGCACAGGGCCCGGTATGCATGGGCCTCGTCCACCGTTTACCCGGTTTACCCATTTACCCCCGTTTACCCGTTTACCCGGAAGGTTACATGACCATGCCGCTTTCCCTGTCTGCTCCGCATAAGAATTCGCCAACAGCCCCTGCCGAGAATGGGTGGACCTGACAAAAACCCCTGTCGGATTGCCACGTGCCGCGCTAAAGTGGAGCCATAGCTACTGTGGCTCCATGCTCTTGCCACATGGCTTCTTCCCACGCCCCTCCATGCACCCGCGTCAGGATTTTTCCGCTGTAAACGAATATACTGCAGAGGAGGACACAGCGATGCTTGCCTTGATGCAGCGCGCGCGGACGCGCGACGACCGGGTGGTGGTGCGCAAGGTGCTTTCGGGGAACCTTTCGGCGTTCCGCGTGCTGGTGGACCGTTACGGGGGGGTGGTTCATGGGGTGGCGTATGCGCGGTTGCGCAATACGGCCGACGCCGAGGACGTCGCGCAGGAAACGTTTATCCGGTTTTACCAGCAGCTCGATCAGTTGGCCCACAGAAGGCACGTGGGCTCGTGGCTGATCCAGGTTGCCCGCAACGTGAGCGTGGACGTGCTGAGAAAAAGGGTCCGCGAAGCGGAGCGGCTGAAAGAGGCGGCGGCAACGAAGACGGTTGTGCCGGATCCGGTGCGGGAAGAGTTGCACCGGCTGCTTTGGGACGAGATAGAAAAACTGGAGCCGGACGCGCAGGAAGTCATCGTCCTTCACTATTTCATGAAGAAGAAGGCGCGGGAAATTGCTTCGCTCCTTGAAATCAACACAAACGCGGCCGAGAAGCGGCTGCAGCGGGCCCGCGAGGAGTTGGGCTGCCGTCTGACGGACGTGCTGGGCGGCGAGTTGGGCGAGCTCAAGGCGGATACGCGGCGCGCTGATCGGATTATGGCGGCGGTTTGTGCGGCGCCCGCCATATGGAAAGCGTCCGCCGGGGCTGCAACGGCCGCAGGGACCGCGGCGGGCGTGGCGACGGGCGCGGGCGCGGCAAAAGTATCGGCGGGCTTGGCCGCAGTGGTTCTTCTGGCGGTTTTGGGGTATTTCCTGTTTGACCGGTACTTCTACCCTTACTCGACGCAGGACATTACGGCCAAAAGCACGGTCACGATGGCGGATTCAGCGCCTACTGCGGCGCCTAAAACCGCGGCGGTTGAACCATCTACGGAACCGGCTGAAGCCAGCGCGCCGGAGACTCATGCGTCGCGGGTCGTCTATCCCAAAGTGTACGGGGTGATGACAGGCAGAGTCCGGTACGAAGATGGCTCGCCCGCTCCGGGTGCGGACGTGTGGATCGACAACCGTGCCGAGGTGCGCGAGTACGAGCTGGCGGTTGGCAAGGGAATCGGTAATCGCATGGACCCGGTCGAACCGGTGAAATTATCCACGACAACCGACGCGTCCGGCCATTACACAATTTCGGGAATCCAACTTTCGAATGAGATTGTGTATTACGTCGTATACGCGAGCAAAGGCGGGCTTTTTGCGCAGTCGACGTTTGACGGCAGGCACCTGGACCGGGAGATTGTGCGGGATCTTACGCTTCATCCGGACCTAGAAATTGGGGGTGTGGTGCGGCGTATTGATGGGAAGCCGGTAAGCGATGCGCGGGTCGAGTTTGACGAGTTTGTGGTCGCTAAAGGCCGGACCGAGGGGCCGATCCCATACGAGCTAAGCGGTGCAGATGGCAAGTTCCTGTTTACCCACGTGCCGCCGGCTTCGTGCCGGCTCAAGGTGACTGCGGAAGGTTACCTCAGCTACCTCAGCCCGTGGCTGGCGACAGGGGCGACCGATCTCGTGCTGCAACTGGACGCGGCCAACTCGATCTCGGGCCGGGTGATCAACATCGAAACAGGGCAGCCAGTCGGCGATGTCTTGATACAGGGCCGGTTCTGTTCAGCCGACCCGAAACAGCCCGTCTACAGAAGCTTTGAGGGAAAGGCGGACAGTGCCGGGGTGTTTCGGGTCACGGGATGCGAGCCGGGAGAATACGAACTCTCTGCCGGGCCGGATGTGCCCGAGACCACCACGTTGACTTTGGTGGAGCCGTTGACGGTGACGGTGGGCACGCAGCCGATAACTGGTCTTGAACTGAAGATGGCGACGGGGGGCGTCTTGCGGGGCAAGGTTATCGATGATGAGACCGGGGCGCCTGTGCCCGTGGGCTCGAGGGTGGCGGCGTGGTTTGAAAAGACCGGCAGCCACGGGCGTGGGTGTGAGACGGGCAACGGCGGGGCCTATGAACTCGCAGGGCTGCATGACGGCGAGCAGATGCTGAGGGCGAACGATGGCCCGACAAGCCGGGTGCCGAGATATGTGGGCAAGGTGACACTTAAGCCGGGGGAGATAAGAGACAACTATGATATACATCTGCCTGTGCGGCCGTTTGCCGGGGTGGTCGTCGACGAGGCGGGCAATCCGGTGCCGGGGGCCTCGGTTTATGCTGTCGGGGTGCGCCACGGTTGGGAACTGGCAATAGCCATCACGGACACAAAGGGCCAGTTCCGGTTTGGAATAGACTATGAGGACGCCCCGGCTTCCGTGTACCTGCAGGCGTTGACCGGCGACGGCTACAGCCCCAAGACGGGGCCGTTTCAAAAAGACGCGCAGAACACCGATATTGTGTTGCGTATCATTCGGTCGGGCCGGCTGGAGGGTGATGTGGTCGACCAGAACGGGCGGTCTCTTGAACGGGTGGTTATTTGCGCGATGCCCGAATCGCCTGATGCCGTTATTCCTAGAGGCAACCTGCCCATTAACGACGGCCGGAGCATCAACATACCGATTCGGGACGCCAGCTTTTTTGTGTACCCGCGGCTGCATCCGGGCAAGTACACGCTGGAGGTGCGTGGGTCGTGGATTGTAGACAGGCCGATTGCGACGACGGACGTCACGATCGAAGCGGGCAAGATCACCACGGCGCATCTGGTCGTGGACATGTCGGAGTTTGGCGAGATCGAGGGTGTTGTGTTGGCCGGTGGAGAACCCGTCGTGGGCCAGCAGGTGACCGTCCAGCATGAGTCGTACCGAGGGGGAGCGCGAGGCACGACAGGCCCCGATGGTTTCTACAGTATCCGGTGGGTTTTGCCCGGGCAAGTCAGCGTGACAGCCGAGCCGCAGTTAGGGTTCAGCGGTCAGCGCATGACGCAAACCGCCGAAGTAGTCTCCGGTGAGGTGACGACGGTTGACTTCAGTCTTCCCGGCAGCCAGGAGGCCACGGGGTCGATTGAAGGTTACGTGATGAGCGGGGGATCGCCTGCGCGGTTCGGCACGGTGGTGTTTAAGTTGGCCGCGGCCGCGGGGAGCGAGAGTTACCTGGCCAGTGTCGACAGCCAGGGCTGGTATCGGGTCGAGCAGCTTCCTGAAGGTGCGTACACTGCAGAGGCTTCGTATGGTCTTGCCATTCAGACAGTCCCCACGCAAGTCACTGCCGGTCAGGCCACCCGGCTCGACATTGAGCTTGCCGCCGCCGAAGTCCGGGGCGTCGTCAGCGGAATCCGCCAGGGCGAGAAAGCGTTTGTGATGCTCTTTCCCGGTGATTCGTTTCTGGCCGAATGGAGTCTGACGGCCATGGAAGCGCTGGGAGAACGAATGCTGAACATGCGGGAAATTGCCGAAGACGGGCCGTTTTCGTTCACACAACTGAACCCGGGCGAGTACATCATCGGCGCGGTAGCCGTTCCCGCCGACGCGCCATTTGAAGCCGCCAGCATGATGAGGGGCCGCATCGCCGTAAGCCCCGTCGTTATGGCCGCGCCTGACACGCCCGCGGAAGTCGACCTGGCATTCGAATAGGCCCCGTACGCCAACTGTTCTGCAAGTGCGCCAACAAATTGTCGACGCCGTCTGCGCATGCACTCAAGTCGACCTCTCCAACCCTACCCATAAGCAGCTTGACAACTAGGTCTCGCTGGTCGCCCAAGGCCGCGGCGGAGAAGTACTCTGATGAAGCGGCGAGTACCAGTTCGCCGCGTGGCTGATGGTGGTTTCCGCAATCTTTATTTCTTCACTCCGCTTCGAAAATTCTCAGTGATTGTTCTATTTACACCTCTGGCACCTATATCTTGTGGTTGCCTGTCTGGGTCATCACAATATGTTGGGCTTGCTATGTCCTTTGTAAGTCGTTGGGACGACAGGAGAAGCGAAAGATTTTGCTTGACATTGGCGTGGGAGAGTGGTAGGATTTGGTTATTAAATGGCGGAAGTTGGTGAGAAAATGGCTGACGGGCTGTATTTTGGTGCACACGTGACGGTCTTGGATGAGGCCGGGCGGATCACTGTGCCGCGCCGTTTTCGGGACATTATGGAGAGCCTTGACCACATCACGTGGTTTATCACGCCGGGGTTGAACAACAACCTTTATTTATATGCGCGGGAGCAGTGGGGGCAGGTTGTGAAGCGCAACCAGCCCGCGTACGAATCGATGGATCAGACCACGCACCAGTTTTTCAGTTTTGGCTATGGGTTCACGCACGAGACGAAGGTGGATCGCCAGGGCCGGATGGTGATCCCGCCGGCGTTGCGTGAACTGTTGGGGCTCGAGCGGGACGTGGTGCTGGTGGGGGTGCAGAATCGGCTCGAACTTTGGTCGAAAGACGCGTGGGACGCGTTTTGCAGGCAGATGTGGCCGCAGTACGGGAAAAAGGCGACGGAACTGGCAGCCGCGTCGAGCGGCGCCAACGCGCAAACAGCGGTCTGACCGTGCCGCGTGCGGGCAAGCGGGCCTGACGCGGCAACCGCAAAGCGGAAGCGAGAAAGGCGGCATTCATGATGGACCTGACGAGGAATGAAGAAGGGCCGGTGACGGTTATCCGTCTGGCCGGCGAAATCGACCAGGAAGGGGTGAACACGCTCCGGGTAGGTTTGCTCAACTGCCTGAAAGACAAACACTGGCACGTCGTGGTGGACCTCAGCGAGGTCCGGTACGTCAGCTACATGGCGGTAGGCGTGCTGCTCGAGCGGCGCAGGCAATTGATCGCCAACGGCGGCGACCTCAAGCTGGCCGGGCTGAACCTGGTGGTCAAACGGACCTTCCATATGGCGAGCGTGACCGGCATGTTCAGCATCTACGACACGATCGCCCAGGCGCGCGACGGGTTTAAGGCGGCGGCTTGAGTGTTGTCGCGGTAAGCGGGGACAGAGGAGCTGGCGGAAAACCCGTGGCAATGAGTTTCAGGCCGCGAAAAGCGGGTACAGGCACGCTTTTTTCAAACTGCCGAAAAAGCGCACGCGAAAAGCGGGTACAGGCACGCTTTTTTCAAACTGCCGAAAAAAGCGAGCCAGTCCCCGTTTTTCGCTAAGGCGTGTGCCGTGGGACGTGACGGCAACCAACCTCCCGCGCCGTCGCACATTCCGGTGTTGGCGGTCGCGGCGCTCGATTGGCTCGGGATTAAGGGCGACGGCGTCTACGTAGACTGCACGGCGGGCCTCGCGGGCCACTCCACGCTGATTGCCTCCAGGCTCACCACGGGCAGGCTGATCGCGCTCGATCGGGACCCGGCGAGCGTGGAAATAGCGCGGGAGCGGCTGGCGAGATTTCCAAACGCGGTTGTAGTTCATGGCAACTACGGCGAATTGAAGGCGGTGCTGGCAGGACTGGGCGTAAATGAGGCGGACGGCGTACTGATTGACGCGGGGTTTTCAAGCATGCAACTCGAAGACGCGCGGCGGGGATTTACGTTTCAGCAGGAAGGCCCGCTGGACATGCGCCTCGACACGACGTCGGGTGAGACGGCGGGCGAGTTCCTGGCGAGCGTGGGGGAGGTTGAGTTGGCGCACGTGTTGAAGGAATACGGGGACGTAGGGCCTGCGCGGCGGATTGCGGCGGCGATCGTGCGGCGGCGGGATCGCGGCGCCATGGAGACCACGGGCGATTTGGCGGGCGCCGTTTGCGATGCGCTGGATTTTGTTAGCGGCCAGCCCGATGAGGTGCGAACCGTGTTCCAGGCGATACGGATCGCTGTGAACGACGAGTTGCGGTGGCTTCGGAAAGGCATGGAAGAGGCCATCGATGTGTTGCGGCCCGGCGGGCGGCTCGTGGCGATTGCATTTCACTCGGGCGAAGACAGAATCATCAAGAATGTCCTGCGTGATGCGTCGCACCCGCGGCGTGACCTCTATCCCGACGGCAGAGTCAGATCGGTTCGGCCTCCGCGCGTTAGAATCCTGACGCCGAAACCTATCAAGCCGGGGCAAGCCGAGATTGCCCGGAATCCGAGGGCCAAGAGCGCGTTGCTCCGCGCGGGGGAAAAGCTGGAGCAGGGAGGGGCGCCAGAATGACAGGACGAGGCCGCGCAACCCGCCCGAGCGTAATCTCACTTTCGTCGTTGAGGTGGCTGTTTGTGCTGGCGGTTCCGTTCCTGGTTTTTTTCCTGGAAGCGCGGCTTAACACGGCCATGCTCAAGCGCGACATCGAACTGGGGGCCGTCAACGCCGAGTTGAAACGGCTGCAAGAGGAATACGACGCGTATAACGTCAAGATCGCCACGCTCGAGACGCTCGACCGAATCGAAATTGAAGCGCCGGACCTCGGGCTGGTTCCGCCGCAGCCCAACCAGATCAAAACGATTTATTACGTCGAGGGCGAGCAGGCCTGGAGCCCGGCGGCACGCCCGTTTGAAATTGTCGGCGGGGCCGTGCAACCGGCAGCCCCCGCACGCTCAGAGGATTCATCATGGTCTTCCAACAATTCCAAGCCGCGGGAGTCGACGGGCCCGATGGCCCGCCTTCGCGAAGCCATTGCGACCGGCTGCGGGTCCTATTTTTCGCTTTCCTGGTAGGGTTCGCGAGCGTGGCGCTAGGTCTCGTACGGGTGCACACCAGCCCTGACAGCCGCCTCACCCAGGAAGAGATGGCCCACATCGGCGAGGTCGAGCTGCGCGTGCCCCGCGGTGAAATCCGCGACCATCAGGGCGAACTGCTGGCCAAGGACCGGGTCTCGATCTCGATCTGGGCCGACCCGCGCCAGATTTCCAACCCGCAGACGACGGCCTCGTCGCTGAGCGCCGCGTTCAATGTGCCCGAGAAAGAGCTTGCCGAGCGGCTCCAGCCCAGGGACGAAAAAGGCGAGATCAAAAAGTTTGTGTGGGTGAAACGGTGGCTGACGGACGCCGAAGTCGCGCTGTACGACGGGCTGGATCCGGCGCTGGCGCGCGGGTTGTACCTGAAAGAGGAACTTGTCCGGTTTTACCCGGAAGGGGACTTGGCGGCGCACGTCCTGGGGTTCGTGAACCGGGAAGGGGCGGGCTGCGAAGGCGTCGAGATGGCGTTCGACAAGAACCTGCGCTGTGTGCCGGGCAAACGGAAGATGCGGGTGGACGCACGTCGCAGAATGCTGGAATCGCTCACGCTCGAATATGTCGAGGAAGAAGGCGGCGAGTCGGTTTACCTGACGCTGGACAAGTCGACCCAGCGTTCGCTCGAACAGGCGCTGGACAACGCGATGGCGGAAAACAACGCGCCGCGTGCCATGGGCATGATTATGGACCCGAAGACGGGGGCGATCGTCGCGCTGGCGTGCCGGCCGGCGTTTAATCCCAACCAGTTCGGGGACGTCCCGCCGGAACTGTACAAGAACCGGGCGCTCGTTGACGTGTTCGAGCCGGGATCGGCCTTCAAAATCGTGACGTTCTCGGCCGCGCTCGAGCGGGGGCTGGTCAACACCGGCATGATGATCGACTGCGAGAACGGAACGTTCAACCCGTACGGACATCTCATCCGCGACTACCACAAGCTGGGCGTCGAGCCGCTCACGACCTGCTTCGCCGAATCCAGTAACATCGCTACCATCAAGATTGCGGCGCTGCTCGGGCCCGAAGGGATGGAGCAGTGGATGCGCCAGTTCGGTTTCGGCTCCAAAGCGTGCGAAAAGGCGTTTGCGGCGGAGAGCAGGGGGATTCTGCGTCCGCGTGCGGAATGGTCGCGGCTGACGATGGGCGCCTTGCCGATCGGTCAGGAAGTGGCGGTGACAATGCCGCAACTGGCGCGGGCCTTTTGTGTGATCGCCAACGGCGGCCTGCTGGTCGAACCGTACATCGTGGAGCGGATCGTGGATCGCGACGGCGCCGTGACCTATCAGCACCAGGGCGGCGAGCCCGCCAGGGTAATCTCGGAGAAAACCGCCGCAACGATGCGTGAACTGTGCCACCTCGTCGTTACCCATGGCACCGGCGCAAAAGCCAACATCCCCGAGTACCGTGTTGGCGGGAAAACGGGCACGGCCCAGATCGCCAAACCCGACGGCGGCGGCTACTACGCCGACAAGTACACGGCCATCTTCGCTGGTTTCGCGCCCGTGGGGGATCCCAAACTGGCCGGTGTGATCATTGTCCAGGAACCGCAGATCGAGCTGCATTTCGGCGGTTACATCTGCGGGCCGATCTTTCAAAACGTTGTGCGGGACGCGCTGATCCGGATGAAATGCCCGCTTGACCCCGTCGCCGAATACGTTGAATCCGAACTGGCGTTGGAAGACGCCGACGCGGTCGAGGTGCGGGACGAGACGGAAACGTTGTTTGCAGCCAATTCGCCGGGCGATTTGCTGGACGACCTCGAGCTCGTGTCGGTCGATCCGGCGGAAAGTTCCCACGGCCCGAAATTGCGCGATCTTGTGGGGATGACAAAACGGCAGGTAAAGGAGTATATAGACTTGTTTGGCCTGCGGTGGGATGTGCAGGGCGCGGGGCGCGTCGTCGCGCAGGAACCCGCGCCCGGAACGCCCCTGCGTGAAGTGACATTGTGCCGGCTGGTTTTCGCGAACCAGCCGATGAAAGACAAGACAAATGAAACTGTCAGACCTGCCAGCCCTGATCGGTTGTAGCGCCGGCGGGCTTCCCGATACGGCCGTTTCCGGCGTTACTGAAGATTCCCGCCGGGCAGGGCCGGGAAGTATTTTCGCGGCGGCGCCCGGCGTCCGTTCCGACGGGCACGATTACGCGGCCAAGGCCGTGGAACTTGGCGCCGTCGCCATTATTGGATCCCGCCCGGGCCTGGCCAGCCTGTGCGGCGTGCCGTACATCTATACGGCCAGCCCGCGAAAGGCGCTGGGCCTGCTTGCCCACGAACTCCGCGGCAACCCGTCGCGGCGGATGACGGTGATCGGCGTGACGGGCACCAACGGCAAATCGAGCAGCGTGGTGATGATCCACCGGGTGTTGGAATCGTGCGGGTTTCCCGCCGCCGCACTCGGCACGCTCGGCTACCAGATCGGGCATCAGACACTGCCCGCGCCGCATACGACGCCGTTTGGCGAAGACCTCGCCGAGATGTTCGGCAGGGCCGACGAAGCGGGATGTTCGCACGTCGTGATGGAAGCGAGCTCGCACGCCATCGATCAGGACCGGATCGCAGGGATAGATTTCAAGATCGCCGCGTTTACCAATCTCACGCAAGACCACCTCGATTATCACGCCGACATGGACAGCTACCGCCGCGCGAAAATAAAGCTGTTTGAACAGATTCGGGGTGCGGGCCGGTTCACCGTCGTCAACATCGACGATCCCAGCGCGGGCTGTTTCATTTCCGCGTCGCACGTACCCTGCCATACCTACGGGACCCGCGGCGAAGTCCGCGCCGAGGATATCGCGATCCGGGTGGATGGCACGCGATTCACCGCGAGGACGCCGTGGGGCCCCGCGCCCGTCGAGATGCACCTGCTCGGCCGGCACAACGTCCAGAACGCGCTGTGCGTGATCACGGTATGTTGCGCGCTGGGGCTGCCGCTGGACGTGGTTGCGCGCGGCGTGGGGATGGTCAGGAGCGTCCCGGGCCGGTTCGAGAGGATCGAGACGGGCCGCGGGTTCGAGGTGGCCGTAGACTATGCCCATACCGACGACGGGCTGCGCAACGTGCTCGAGGCGGCGCGGGAAGTCTGCCCCGGCCGGGTGATCGTCGTGTTCGGGTGCGGCGGCGACAGAGACAGGACCAAGCGGCCGAAGATGGGCGCCGTCGCGGCGGCGCTTTCCGATTTCGCGATCGTCACGTCCGACAACCCAAGGACAGAAGAACCCAATAGTATCATAGCGGCGATCGTTCCCGGCGTTGAAGCCGCAGGGAAAAAGAAAGGCGTGGATTATTGCGTCATTCCCGACCGCCGGCAAGCCATCGGGAAGGCCGTCGAGATGGCTCGCCCCGGCGACCTCGTCATGATCGCCGGAAAAGGCCATGAAGATTACCAAATACTCGGCACCGTAAAAATTCATTTCGACGACCGCGAGGAGGCGCGGGCCGCGCTCGCGAGGCTGCCTGAATGAGCAAAACAGCTTATACGCTGGCGCAGTTGGGGCAGATCCTCGGCACAAAGACCACTGACGCCGGCTCGACCACGTTCTCTCGCGTGTCCACCGACACACGGACCATCCAGCCGGGCGACGTGTTTTTTGCGTTGAGCGGCGAGCGGTTCGACGGCAACACGTTTCTCGCAGCCGCGTTCGGGCGGGGCGCGTGCGGCGCGGTTGCCCGCCGAGCAGATTCGGCGGGGCCGTGCATTGTGGTCGCGGACGTCCAGCGCGCGTTGCAGCAGTTCGCGGCCCATCACCGGGTGCAGTTCGACATCCCTGTGCTGGCGCTCACCGGGTCGTGCGGCAAGACCACGAGCAAAGACATGATCGCGGCGGTTCTGGCGACCAGGTACAACGTGCTCAAAACCCAGGGCAACCTCAACAACGAGATTGGATGCCCGCTGACGCTGCTGAAGATTGACGAGTCGACGGGATTCGCCATGATCGAGATGGGCGCCAACCACGCCGGCGAAATCGCGCGCCTGTGTGAGCTCGCGCAGCCCACCGAAGCCGCCGTCACCCTGGTCGCCCCGGCCCATCTTGAAGGCTTTGGGTCGGTCGAAAACGTGGCGAAGGCGAAAGGCGAGATTGTGCGCGGGCTTCGGCGGGGCGGCATCTTTTATGTCAACGCCGACGACGAATGGTGCGTGAAAATGGCGGGGGATTTTGACGGAGAGAAGATTTTCTTTGGGAAACAGCGCGCTGAGAAGCGCGGCGACGTCTCGCTTGAAAGCTGCGAGATTGTTTCGCCGGGCCGTGCGCGGCTCAGGATCGAGCCGGTGGGGGAGATGAACCTGCCGCTGGCCTGCCCGGCGCACGCGACGAACGTTCTGCTTGCGGTGGCGGTGGGGTTGCGGCACGGCGTGACGGAATTCGAGGGGCCGTTGCGCGAAGCGGCGCGGGGCGGGTCGCGGTTCAAGATCCTCGACATCGGCCCGCTCACCGTCCTGGACGACAGTTACAACGCCAACCCGGCCAGCGTTGCCGCGGCGCTCGAGGCGCTCGAGGCATGGCCCGCGCCGAACAGCCGCGCCAGAATGGCCGTGCTCGGCGAGATGCTCGAGCTGGGCGAAGCGGCGCGGCAGCTCCACCGCGAAATCGGCGAGCGGGCAGCCAGGGCTGGCGTCACGCACCTGTTTGCGAGGGGGCCGCACGCATGTGATACGATCGACGCGGCCAAATCGGCCGGAGTCGCCCATGCCGAAGTGATCGACGATCCCCATGAAATTGCGGCCACCGTGCGGCGTTTTGCAGGCCCGGGCGACCTGTTGCTCGTGAAAGGTTCCAGAGGAATGGAAATGGAGCGCGTAATTTCCGCGCTCCGTGAACTGTACGCACAGTAGGTAAGGAAACAGCATGCTCTATTACGTGGCGTTGTTGCTGACGCCCTTCATCGGCCAGTTGAACGTGTTCAGCTACCACACCGTGAGAGCGGGCGCGGCCGCGCTGACCGGGTTCTTTTTCTGCCTGCTCGTCGGGCCGCGCGTGATCCACTGGCTGCGCATCCTCAAAATCGGGCAGCACATCAAGAAAGAGTACGTCGCGGATCTCCACGAGCTGCACAAAGGCAAAGCGGGCACGCCAACGATGGGCGGCGTGCTGATCATCATCTCGACGCTGGTGTCGCTGCTGCTGTGGAGCAACCTCGTGAACCGGTTGCTGCTTATTGTGACGGGCGTTCTGGTCATGCTGGGCGTCGTGGGTTTCATCGACGACTTCATCAAGCTGCGCCGCCACCAGAACGACGGCCTCAGCGCGCGGGCAAAGATGATCGGCCAGATCCTGACGGGCCTGCTGCTGGGCCTCGTGCTTTATTTCTTCCCGGTTACGGTCGGCACCTCCTTCATCAAGAACGACCACGTTACCGACTGGCAAGGGCTCGTGTATCAGCTCAAGGCATCGCAAGGCGCGGCTGAGCCGGGGCCGGCGGGGCGGATTTGGGAACGGCTTTCGCCGATCCTGCGCCAGCGCCTGCAGAACGCCAATCCCGAGGCGGTGCTGGACAAGAAATCGCGGCTGCTGCTGCTCGTCGAGCTCAACGCGGTCCTCGACGACCGGACCCTGTTCGACGCGGACACCTGGAAGAACACCCCGCTCAACGGCGATTCGGTCCCCCTGCTTCAAAAGGGCGTCGAAAAACTCACCACACGCGAACTCACCGCGCTCAACCGCTGCCTGGTTGAAGCCGCATTTCCCGACAGCATCGCCAAAGGCACGAAAAACCTCCACACCAAGGTCGAGATCCCGGGGTTTAAAGGCCTGTTCATAAGTCTGGGCCCGCTGTACATCCTGTTTGTTGTGGTTATCATCGTCTGCACGTCGAATGCGGTCAATCTTACCGACGGTCTTGACGGGCTCGCGGCGGGCGTGGCGAGCATTTCGCTGCTGGCGTTCACGGGGATTGCCTATGTCGTGAGCCGCGTCGACTGGACGGAATACCTCTACGTGATTTACGTGCCGGAGGCCAGCGAGTTGACCGTATTCGGCGCGGCTATGCTCGGGACGGGCCTCGGGTTTCTCTGGTTCAACTCGCATCCCGCGGAAGTTTTCATGGGCGACACAGGCTCGCTGGCGCTGGGCGGCGTCATCGGCACGATGGCGATCCTCACCAAGCAGGAACTGCTGCTGCCGTTGGTGGCGGGCCTGTTCGTGCTCGAGGCGCTCAGCGTCGTCATCCAGGTGGCCAGCTTCAAGCTCACCGGCAAGAGGGTGTTCCGGATGGCGCCGCTGCACCACCATTTCGAACTCAAAGGCTGGTCGGAAACCAAAGTCACGATCCGGTTCTGGATCATTGCGATCCTGTTTGCGCTGATGAGCCTTGGCACGCTGAAGTTGAGGTAATCTGTTGGACGTAAACGGCAAAAAGGTAACCGTGGTCGGCTTGGGGCAGACGGCTGTGGCTGTTGTGCGGCTGTTGCTGCGCGAGGGCGCGAAACCGTTCGTGACCGAAAAGGGGGAGGGCGCGAAGTACGAGCCACTCCGCGCGCAACTCGAGGCGCTCAGCGTGCCCTGCGAAACCGGCGGCCACTCGGAGGAGGCGTTTGACGGCGCCGCGCTTGTGATTCCCAGCCCCGGCGTGCCGCCGAAACTCGATTTGATCCGACGGGCGCAATCCGCTGGCGCGGCAGTCGTGGGCGAGATGGAATACGCCGTTCAATTTTGCAGATCGCGCCTCCTCGCCGTGACCGGGACCAACGGGAAAACGACAACGACGGAACTTCTCCGCGCGCTCGTCGTGGCTTGTGGCAGATCGGTCGTTCTTGCCGGCAACAACGCGTTTCCGTTTTCCGCCGCGGTGATGCTCGAACCGGTCCCTGAATTCATCGTGGTCGAAGTGAGCAGCTACCAGCTCGAAACGGCCCGCGAGTTCCGCCCCTGGATCGCCGCCGTCATGAACGTCACGCCCGACCACCTCACGCGCCACGGATCCATCGACGAATACGCCGCCGTCAAGTTCCGTATCTACGCCAAACAGACCGAGTCGGACGCCGCCGTCATCAATCAGGACGACCCGTACGTCAAACGGATGGGGGAGGGGCTGCGGGCACGCATCGTTCCATTCAGCCAGCGGGAACGCCTGCAAAACGGCGTGTGGACCGACGGGGCCGGCATTTTCGCCGGCAACGTGCGGGTGGCGAGCACGTCCGACACCCGGCTTCCCGGGCGGCACAACATGGAGAACGTGCTTTGCGCGCTCGCCATGATGCGTGCCGGCGGGTTTGACTGGGCGTGCACTGTCCGTGGCTTGCGCGGGTTCCGCGGCGTCGAGCACCGGATCGAGTTTGTCGTGCGCCATGCGGGCGTCGACTGGTACAACGACTCGAAATCCACCAATATTGACAGCCTCCGAGTTGCGCTCGAGAGTTTCAACGAGCCGATTGTGCTCATTGCGGGCGGTCAGGGAAAAGGAAGCGACTACAGGGTGCTCCGCGGCACGGTGGCGGAGCGGGTCCGTCGCCTCGTCACCCTCGGGGAGGATGCGGAAAAACTCGAAGCGGCATTCAGCGATATCGTCCCCGCCGAACGCGCGGGGGACATGGCCGACGCCGTGGCGAAAGCGGGGGCGGTTGCCGAGCCGGGCAACGTGGTTTTGCTGTCGCCGGCCTGCGCGAGCTTCGATATGTTCGACAATTTCGAGCACCGCGGCCGGGTGTTTAAGGAGTGCGTGGCCCACTACGTTATTGCCCAAAGCGAAAAACGGGGACTGACTCGATTTTCGGCATTTTGAAAATCGTGTCTGTCCCTGCTTTTCGCACCATACGTTACCGAACTTACGAACAAGAGTAGCAACAAGCCGGCAGGGAGCCAATGAGAGATGGAACGAGAAGCCACCGTGATGCTGATGGTCGTGCTGGCGCTTTTGGCGATCGGCGTGCTCACAGTCTACAGCGTCAGCGCCGTGAAACCCGGCGGCGCCGACATGTTCCGCCACCACGTTACCTATGTGTGTATCGGCCTGGGCATCATGGTGGTTGCCTCGCGGTTCAACTATCACTGGTTTGAGAAACGGGCCTTGTTGCGGTTCATGATGGTGGCCACGTTCATACTGTTGGCGACGGTGCTGGTTTACGGCCATCCTGTACGCGGCGCCTGCCGATGGATCCGGGTCGCCGGCTTTCAGTTTCAGCCGTCGGAGCTGGCCAAAGTGGCTGTGGTCATTTTCCTGGCGCTCAAGATGAGCGTTAACCAGAAATCGATCCAGACGTTTTGGCGGGGGTTTATGCCGCCGCTTCTGACCGCGCTCTTTTTTTCCGGGCTTATCCTTGTCGAGCCCGATCTCGGCGTGCCCATTGTCATCCTCGCGACCACGTTCGCCATGATGTTCGTGGCGGGCGTCAGGGCCCGCTACCTTTTCGCGAGCTCCGCGCCCGTTCTCGGTGGCGTGCTGTTCCTCGTGATAGCTTACCCGTACCGGGTCGAAAGGGTGGTCGCCTGGCTCAACCCCTGGGCCTATTCAAAAACCAAAGGGTTCCACCTGATCCAGTCGCTGGCGGCATTTGCCCGCGGCTCGCTATGGGGCATGGGCGCGGGGGCCGGCGAACAAAAACTGCAGTACCTTCCCGACGCGCACACCGACTTCATCTTTGCGGTCGTCGGTGAAGAAATGGGCCTCGCCGGAACCCTCTCGACGATGGCCCTGTTCTTTGTGCTCATGGTGATGGCGATGCGCGTCGCCAAATGCGCCCCCGACCTGTTCGGCTCGCTTCTGGCGGTCGGCATCATCGGCCTCATTGCGTTCCAGGCCCTGTTCAACGTCGCCGTCACCACCGGGCTGCTTCCGACAAAAGGGCTGCCGCTCCCGTTCATCAGTTGCGGTGGCACCGCGATCGTGGTCTTCCTGGGCCTGGTAGGGATTCTGCTTAACATCGCTTCCCAGGCCGAGGAACCCCAGCGCCGGCTCGTCCCGGCCTTCTAGATGTAAGGCTCTTTGGAGTGCGGCAGCTTGCTGCCGCTTTTCATAATGCAAGCCTTTTTCTGCAATCGATGTTGCACTTGTTGGTCAAAGCTTTTTCTGCACCCAAAAAGCGGCAGCAAGCTGCCGCACTCCAAAGAGCTCCTTTTGACTTTGGTTCCCGCCGCCAAGTATGATTCCGCGGGGTGGAGCGGGAGAAACGTTTTTTCCTCGTTTTCCAGTACAAACACCTTATCTTCGGCAACCACAGAACCAAACCAGGAGTACCTGCAGTGAAACTGGCCATTATCGGCGCGGCGAGTTCATACACGCCGGAACTCATAGACGGGCTGTTCTCGTGGCTGCACAAGATCCCTGTCAGCCACGTCTGGATGATGGATCCGAACGTGGATCGGCTGGCGATCACGTCCAATTTCGCCAGAAGGATGGCTGCCGCAAACGGCAAACCGTTCGAAATCCATCATACGGACAAGCTCGCCAAAGCCGTCGATGGCGCGGACTTTGTGGTCACGCAGATCCGTGTCGGCGGAATCCAGGCGCGGATAGCCGACGAAAAACTGGGGCTTCGCCACGGCATCATCGGGCAGGAAACCACGGGCGTGGGCGGGTTTGCGTGCGCCCTGCGAACGATCCCGCCCATCCTCAAGGTGGCGCATGAAATGGAAAAGCGCGCGCCCAAGGCCGTGCTGGTCAACTTCACCAACCCCAGCGGGATCGTCACCGAAGGCCTGATCAAGCACAGCAAAATCAAGAGCGTGGGCTTGTGCAACGTGCCGATCGGGATGATCATGGACATCGTCAAGCACACCGGCTGCAAAATGGAAGACGTGGACCTCGACTACGTCGGCCTGAACCATCTGGCGTGGATCCGCGGGTTCAAATGCGCCGGGAAAGACATCACCGCGCAGGCGCTCGCCAAATTCTGGGAGCTGGCCGCGGAGGAGTGGCAGGTCGAGGTGGTCCGTGAAAACATGCTCGAGGCGATGCGGAGCCTCAACATGGTCTGCAACCCGTACCTTCAGTATTACTACGCGACACAGGCCGTCCTCGACCACCTCAAGAAGAAGAAAAAGACGCGCGGCGAGGAAGTGCTCCAGGTCGAGAAAGCTTTGTTCACGAAGTACGCCCAGCCGACCCGGTCGGCCAAGCCCGAAGAACTCTCGAAACGTGGCGGCGCGCACTATTCGACGGCCGCGTTCCACCTGATCAGCGCCATGCACAACAACACGGGCAACCGGCAGATTGTCTGTTGCCGCAACGCCGGCGCCATCGCTTCGTTCGACAGAGACGTCAGTGTTGAAATCCCCGCACTCATCGACAAACGCGGGGCGACCGCCCTCCCGCAGCCCGTTCCCGAACCCGCCATACACGGCCTGATGCAGGTGGTCAAAGCCTACGAATCGCTGACGGTCGAGGCGTCCGTCACCGGCAACCGAAAGAAGGCGTTCCAGGCCATGCTGACGCACCCGCTCATGCCGGGCGCCACCGGCTGCAAGGCGCTGCTTGATGAACTGCTGGACATAAACCGGCCTTACGTAAACCCGAAACTGTTCAAAACCTGAGCGCACGGCCCACAAACCAAAGGAGATCAGCAAAATGACCCCCCAAGCTGTTTGCGAGACGCGTCTGCCCAACAGAATGCCCAGCCAGCGCGGCAAAGTCCGCGACATCTATGATTTGGGCGAAACCCTCGTCATCGTCGCAACCGACAGGCTCTCGGCGTTTGACTGGGTAAATCCGGTCGGCATTCCCGACAAAGGCAAGATCCTCACGGCGATGTCGCTTTATTGGTTCGAGCAGACGGCCGGCATCGTACAAAACCACCTGATCTCCGCCGATCTCGAAGATCTCCCGAAAGAGTTCCAGGCCGCCCCCGAGCTGTTCGAGGGCCGGTCGATGCTGGTAAAGAAATGCAAGATGTTTGCGGTCGAGTTCGTGATTCGCGGGTATCTGGCGGGCAGTGGGCTCAAAGAGTACCGACAGTCCGGCACCGTGTGCGGGATCCGGCTTCCCGCGGGGCTCGTCGAGGCCGACAAGTTCGATTCGCCCATATTCACCCCCGCCACAAAAGCCACGGACGGGCACGACATCAACATCTCCGAGGAGGACGCCGCCGCCATCATTGGGCGGGATTGGGTCGACAAGGCCAGGAACGCCGCGCTGGCCGTCTACCTTCGTGCGCGCGACATCGCCGAAAAGAAGGGTATAATTATTTGCGACACCAAATTCGAGTTTGGCACCCGGGACGGCGAACTGGTTCTGGCCGATGAGGTGCTTACGCCGGACTCGTCCCGGTTTTGGCCGGCGGAGGAGTACCGGCCCGGCCGGCCCCAGCCCAGCTACGACAAGCAGTTTGTCAGAGACTGGCTCGAGACCACGGGGTGGGACAAGAATTCGCCGCCGCCGCCGTTGCCGGGCGACATCGTCGAAAAGACGCGGCAAAAATACGTCGAAGCGTACAGAAAACTTACTGGGAAAAGTGATTTTTGATATGGACGGCTGCGGTTCCGATTGCGCGCGCGCACGTGGCAGCTGCCGGCATGGTTGCAGCACGGGCCGCGAAGCGCGCGACTGGCACGACGACCACCTCTGCGACGAATGCGGCGTGTTTGGCGTCGCCGGCCACGATGACGCCGCCACCCTGACCTACCTTGGCCTGTACGCGCTCCAGCATCGCGGCCAGGAAGGCGCCGGAATCTGCGCGTTCGAAGACGGGCAGATGACAACGCACCGGGGCATCGGGCTGGTGGCGGACGTGTTCAAGCCGCACCGCCTCGCCCCGCTGAAAGGGCCCAACGCAATCGGCCACGTCCGCTATTCGACATTCGGCACCAGTATCCTGAAAAACGTGCAGCCGCTCGTGGTCGATTACGCCAGAGGGTCGATGGCGTTGTGCCATAACGGCAACCTGGTCAACGCCCACGTGCTCCGCAGGCAGTTGGAGGAAGAAGGCGCCATCTTCCAAGCCACCACCGACAGCGCCGTGATCGTTCACCTCATCGCCAAATCAAGAGAGGGGCGGTTTGCCGATTGTGTGGTCAACGCACTCGGCCAAATCCAGGGCGCCTACACCATCCTCGCCACGAACGGGCATGAAATCGTCGCCGCCCGCGACCCCCACGGGTTCCGGCCGCTGTGGCTGGGCCGGCTGGGCGACGCCCACGTGTTTGCCAGCGAGTCCTGTGCGCTGGACATCATCGACGCGGAATGGGTGAGGGAGGTCGAGCCGGGGGAAGTCATCATTGCCGGCGGCTCCGGCCTCGAAACCCTGAAACCGTTCCCGCCGGTCCCGCTTCGCAAGTGCATCTTCGAGTTTGTCTACCTGGCCCGGCCCGACAGCTACCTGTTCGGCCGGAGCGTCGACGAGGTCAGGAAGCAACTTGGCCGCAACCTGGCAGTGGACGCCGCGGTCGACGCCGACATAGTGATGGCGGTTCCCGATTCGTCCAATGCCGCGGCGCTCGGGTATTCTCACGAGTCGGGCATCCCGTTCGAGATGGGCTTCATCCGCAACCACTACGTCGGCCGGACGTTCATCGAGCCGGAACAACGGATCCGGGATTTCGGCGTGAAAATCAAGCTCAACCCGTCCCGCAGCGTGATCAACGGCAAGCGGATCGTCCTGATAGATGATTCGATCGTCCGCGGGACCACCTCGCTGAAGATCATCAAGACGCTCCGCCGGTTCGGCGCAAAAGAGATCCACTTCCGCGTCAGCTCGCCGCCCATCATCGGCTCCTGCTACTACGGCATCGACACGCCCAACCGCAAAAAACTGATTGCGTCCAACATGAGTGTCGAGCGCATCCGCGAGTTCCTCGATGTCGATTCGCTCGAATACCAGACGCTCGACGGGCTTCTCTCTGCAACCGGCGGAACCAAGGACGAGTTCTGCCTCGCTTGTTTCACGGATTGTTACCCGACCAGCAAGCCCGACGATTTCGAATCGTGTCCGGCGTCGCTTCGCCACAGGGACACCAGCACCGACTCGCTTTGACCGAGTCGCAGCGGGGGACGCGCCATGGCCCATAACGACAACGGGGAGCAGTCGCCCCTGGGGCGGCTCAAACGGTTTTTCACGCGGCCTCAGCAGGCCGGTACTGAGGCCGAGGTCGACCGTCTGCACCTTGCGACCTGCGTCGTCCTGCTTGAAACCGCCCGGGCCGACCAGGAATTCTCACCCGCCGAAAAGCAGCACATCATCGCCGTCCTGCGCGACCGGTTTGCCCTGTCGAGTGAAGAAGCCGAAGAGCTCATCAGGCTAGCCACGGCCCACCGAACCGAGAGCGCCGACCTCTGGCATTACACGCACGAGATCAACAAGTCGTGCAGCCGCGAAGAAAAAACCGAGATCCTCGCCGAGGTCTGGCGAATCATCTACATGGACAAAACCCTCAACCGCCACGAGGATTATCTCGTCCACAAGCTCGCGAAACTGCTCAACCTCGACCACCCCGAAATGATCGACGTCAAGATGCAGGTCCGCCGCGAAATGATGGAACGGGAGTAGGCTGTAGTTTGGAAGCGAAAAGCAGCGAAAAGCGGGGACAGGCACGCTTTTTTCAAACTGCCGAAAAAAGCGTGCCTGTCCCCGCTTTTCGATCAGTTGCGGGCGCGCTCGCCTTTGGAACCGTTCCATTCGCCGGATGAACTGAACGTGTAGCGGTATGTTTCGTGTCCTGTGACGTCGGTGGGAATGTTGGCGGATTCTGCGGCGGCCTCGGCGCTGGTGGGTTTGCGCTCGCTCTGATACATCCGGTAGGTGAAATCGAGATAACCGACGTACCCGCTTTCGTTCAGGCTGGGCCGGTTCATGGCTTGGGCGTCGGTGGGGACGTAGCTTTCGTACTTCTTCACTTCCTTGTAATACTTGCCACGGACCGCACTTTCTTTTTGAAACTTGACGGCGCCCTGCTGTTCCGGCATGTTCATGCGCTTCATTTCGACCGCGCCCACGCCATCGAGCCGCTCCATCACCTTGTCGCTGCCCGAAACGTAGCCTTCCGGCCGCGCTTTCAAGCCGAAATCCGCCAACACCTTGTCCGTCGTCCCCTCGCAAGAACACAACATCGCACATACCATTGCGGCAGCCAGTAATCTGTACATGGGTTTCTCCTCGCGGCATTTTCGCGCGACCCCGAGTATACCACCCCCTAAACCAAATCAAAAGCATCCGGCAGGCTCTTGAACAGAGCCTGCAGTCTAGCGGCGTTGTAGAAGCGGCGTCCCCGCCGCTTCACTCAAGGGATACTGAAATCCGTGATTTCACCGACGTCCGTGTCGAACAAATGAAGCGGCGGGGACGCCGCTTCCACAATGCCGATAATGGCCGTTAGCTCACGTAATCGAGGAGGCTCTGCTGGATCACGCGCGCGGACGCGCTGAGCGCCGCCTGAAACGCGTTAGTCTGCGCGTTCAGGTTCATCACCGTCTCCGCATAATCCGCCTCGATCGCGTCCGACAGCGCCACCTGGAGTTGCTGCATGTGGTCTTCCGTGTTTGAGGTAAGCCGTTCAAGTCGGTTCTGGGTGGCGCCGATTCGGGCAACTGACGAGAGCGCCTGATCCTGCGCCCGTTTGAGTTCGGCAAGCCGTTGCTGGAGCGCCGGCAAATCCGAACTCCGCAGATTGTCCCGGATGTCGATCAGCAACTGCAGGACGTCCTGCGTGGATTGAAACGCGCTCTGCCCCGACTCGTTGACCACGACCGACACCCCGTCCGCCACCGCCACGGAAATCTGCTCGAGGTTGCCCGCGTAGGCGATCGAGGTTATCTCGCCCTGCGGGTTCCGCGTCGGCACATAAGGCGCCGACAGCGTCCGCGTCCCGCCAAACACATACCGGCCGTTGGTTTGGTGGTTTGCCTCCATCAGCACGCTTTCGAGCAACTGGTTGGCCTCGACGGCCAACTGGTCGCGCTGGGCCTGATCCATTGTGCCGTTCGATCCCTGCAAGGCAATCTCGTTGGCCCGCTGCAGCGATTCGACCACCGACTGTATCGCCGTGACCGACTCGAGCAACTGGAGGTTGGCCCCGCTGATGTTGCCCAGGTACTGATCTTCGCGGCTCATCGTCTGCCGGATGTCGATGGCCCTGCGGGCCGCCAGCGGGTCGTCCGAAGGCGCGTTGACCCGCAGGCCGGTCGCCAGTTGTTCCTGCAACTGGAGCAGCCGCCGCGTCTGGTAATTGAGATTATTGAGCGCCCTCGTCACCATCAGGCCTTGCGTTACCCGCATTATGCTCATGTCGTTACCCCCGCTGATTCAGCATGTTCACTAGTCCCGGTTTCGCGGGCTGGCGCATGCCTGTCGCGTCGTACGCGGAGCCCGACGGAGGTTCCGGCGTCACCACCGCCAGCGACGCCCGCATCCCCCGCAACGCGTGACGCAGGCTCGATGCGTTCGACAGCGCCACCGGCCGCGTCTCTTTCAGCACGGCGCGCAGGCGCCGGTGTGATTCCGCCAACCGGCCCCGCAACGGCTCCGGCGCCGCCGCTATCACGTCGCCAAACACCAAACCCTCGCGGTTCAGGCCCTGCTCCGCCGCGATCGCCTCGAACACGGCTGACCGCTCTCTCGCAGCCTGGGCCGCCTCCTGGATCAACACCACCAGCGACGCCGTTTTCGCCTCGAGATACTCGAGGTCGTTGGATTTCATCGCCTCGCTCTGCGCCTGGCACACGGCCAGCACGTTTTCCTGCCGCTCCACTTCGTCATCCAGCATCTCGCAAAGGCGTTCAAACAACCCGCTCATGGTTTTACTTCCCCGCGGCCGCCAATTCGGCCGCCGTCACTTCGCCGTCTCCGTTTGCATCCAGCCGGGCAAAAAACCGGTCGTCGACGCCGAGCTCCGCCCTGTTCAGGCCGCCCGACCCGTCGCGATCGCGCGCCTGCACAAACTTGGCCGCGTTCGCTTCCACCTGTTTGCGCAACTGGGCCGCGAAATCGGACGAGGCGGTTTCGCGCCTGCTCCGCAGCGCCCCCAAAAACCCCGTGGCGGCCCGGATCAGCGATCCCGCCTGCGTTATGGCCGTAACGGCATCCATCATGCCTCCTTGCGCGCGGCGCGCCTCGGTTGTCTTATCGGCAAATCAGTCCATCCTCTTAACCGCGAACCCGCGGCGCCGTCAGTTGCTGTTCCATCTGCCAGGCTATCCCGACCTGCCCGCTCCTCGCCATCTCGCCGGCGAGCGCGTCGTCAAGCATCTCTTCAAAAAGCTGCATATCCCGGCCTTTTTTCTCGCCAACCACCCAAACCGACTGGTGCATCTCGCGCAGCAGGCGGTACAGGAACAGGTGCTCGAACTCCTGCAATGCGGCCTTTCTCTGCGCCTCGTTTTCGCCGGTCGTCAGGTTGAGCAGCGGGTTGACCGGATTCACGTACAACATCACATGATCTCGAGGTTGGCTTCGAGCGCGCCCGCCTCGCGCAACGCCTGGAAAATCGAGATCATGTCGCGCGGGGTCACCTTCAGCTTGTTGAGCGCCTCCGCCACCTCGCCCGCCGACGTACCCTGCACCGGCATCAGAAACGCGTCCTCCTCTTTGACGCTCAGCTGCGGTACCATCGCCGCAACCGTCTCGCCACCACTTAGCGGCGGCGGCTGCGAGACCACCGGAATCGGCGAAACCCTAATCGTCAGGTTGCCGTGGGCGATCTGGCACGGCTTGATCATTACTTGCCCGCCCACGATGATGGTTCCCGTCCGCTCGTTGATGATAACCCTCGATTCCACGTCGCTCGCCACGTCTATGGCCTGGATCGACGCAATAAACGACACGAGGTCGTGCCGCCACTCTTCCGGGATGATCACGTTCACCGAACCCGCGCCGTATGCCGACGCCGTGCCCGGCTCCAATTTCGAGTTAATCGCCTCCTGGATGTTGTTGGCCGTCACAAAATCCGGCCGCTTCAGCAGCAGCATCATCCGCTCGCCGTCCGTGATGGTTGAAGGCGTCTCTCGCTCGATGTACGCGCCCATCGGGATCCGCGCCGCCGTTGCGTGATTCTTTCTTACGCTCGCGCCGCCCGCGGCCGCGTTGAACCCGCCGATCGACAACGGCCCCTGCGCCACCGCGTACACCGTCTCGTCGCCGCCGGGGCCGCCCAGGTGCGTCTCGAGCAGCGTACCCCCTTCGAGGCTCTTGCAGTTGTACAACGAGTCCACGATCACGTCGATGCGGGTGCCTTCCTTTGCAAATGCGGGGAGCTCGGCCGTCACCGTCACCACCGCCGCGTTGTCCGATTTCAACTCGCGCAGGTCGTCCACGGCAATGCCCAGCCGTTCGAGCACACGCTGCTGGGCAATAATGGCCGCGGGGTTCTTGTCGCCCGTCCCTGCCAGGCCGACGACGATGCCCGTGCCGATCAGCATGTTGCCCCGGGCGCCTTGGATCTCGCACAGATCTTTGATGCGCGCCGCGCCCGCGGCGCCACTCAAAAGCATTGCCGCGGCCACACCAAAACAAAACCATTTCCGCCATTTTGATGCGTGCATCATGTCCTCAATACGGCGATACCCAGTCAAGAAACCGCGTGATCAGCCCCCGGCGCTGGTTGTTCCACAACGGACCGCGGCCTTTCAGGAGAATCTGGGCATTGGCTACCTGGTCCGACTTGATCGTGTTGGCGGGGGAGATGTCCCGTGGCCGGACGACGCCGCTCACAAACAGCCGGTTGTCCTCGCGGTTGATGCTCACGGTTCTGTTGCCTTCGATCATCAGGTTGCCGTTTTCGAGCACGGCCGTGACCATGCACGGGACCGTCGTCTCGAGTTCGCTTTTTCTGCGCGTCTGCCCGCGGGCTTTCATCTCATTTTTGGCTTCGATCTGCCAGTTGGGCAGGTTTTCCTTTTTCATAAAAGCGAAGCCGTTGGGCCGTTCTCCAACCAGGAACTCGTTGGCCGACGCATCCGCCTGCGATTCGACGTCCGATTCTTTTTTTGTGTTTGTATCGGAGTTGATCGATGAATCCAGTTTTTCCTGCACGATCACGGTGATAATGTCGCCGGGGCGGTAATCGGCCCGTTTCGCAATCAGCGTCTCCCGCGTTGTCAAATCGCGCCGAAGCAATGAATCGCCCCACGCCGGCATCGTGGCCGCGAGTACTGCCAGAACTACGCAGAAAATGCGCGTCATTGGACCACCACAATCCCGTCCGCGCGGACCACCCCCACGAACGGCTGTTTCGAGTTCACGTTCAGGCAAACCACCGATTCTCCTTCCGCGGCGTCGGATTGCGCCTCGGCCTGCGTCTGCACGTATAGGGCGCCCGATGCCATTTCGACGCCTACCATCTGCTTGCGCCGCACCAGCACGCGCGGCGCCACCAGCCGCTTATCAATCACTTGCCCCGGTACGATCGAGCTCCGCGCCGTGAATCTGCCCGCCACCTCCGCCGGGTCCTGAAACGAGGGTTCTTTCAAGCTCGACAGCAGCCGCGTCTCTTTGGCGATATCGCCCGGCATGATGATTTTTCCCTGCGGGATCGTTGCCGCCGCCGCCACTACGACGTTCACGTACGTTTCCACGGTCGCCTTGCACGTTAGTGTGCGCAGCGGCGCGCCGTCCACCGTCACCGATCCGCGGAAGCTGCCCTGGCCGACAAACGCATAGTCCGGCGCCGACCGCCACTCGAACCCGACCTTGCCTTCCGGCGCCACGATTCCCTGCTGCGGCGGCACGACCTCGACCTCCGTTATCAGCGGGTCCCACGGCATCGACTGCTCGATGTACGACCGCAACTCGCCCGCGATCATGTCCGGCGTGATTTCCTGGTGCAGCGTTTTCGCCTCGACCGATTTCGCCCCTTTCACCTCGACCTCGAGCCGGTCGTAGCCCGCGTTTCTCAACCGCGCCACGACCAACCCCGCGTCAAGCCGTTTCGACGCACCCGGCTGGGCCGCCGCAACGATCTCGACCTCGCCCAACGCCGCCGCACCGGCCCCCTCGATGTCCGCGATCTCGCCGAGCCGCACCACCGGGCCTTTCACGTACGCCTCCTCCCGGAAAACCACCACGACGCCCGGCGCCGCCCCGTCCGTCGGCGCTGCCGCGGCGACGCCTGCGACCGCCAGCATAATCAGGCTCAATCGGGCCCAACTCTTCACCACGTCCACCTCACTCGATTATGCCGCCGGATACCGGCGGACGCCGATTATCGGCGCACGTTGTTGGCCTGCTGCAACATCTCGTCCGACGCCTGGATCACTTTTGAACTGGCCTCGTACGCCCGCTGCGCGATGATCAGGTGAATGATTTCCTCGACCACCTGCACGTTCGAGTTCTCCAAAAAACCCTGCTCGATCATGCCGATACCGTCCAGGCCCGGCTGGCCTTCGGTCGGCGGCCCGCTGGCTTGCGTCTCAAGCAGCAGGTTGCGCCCAAGCCGCGAGTCGAGGCCCGCGGCGTTCGGGAACCTCACCAGCGTGAGTGTGCCCAAATTCTGCGGCGTTGCGCTCCCGGGCACGCGCACCGAAACCGTCCCGTCCGACCCGACCGAGATCTGCTCGAACTCGACCGGAATGTTCAGCGCCGGCGTCAGGGGGTAGCCGTCGACCGTCATGATCATGCCGTCCTGGTTCATTTTGAACGCCCCGTCGCGCGTGTATGCGGTCGTGCCGTCCGGCAAATCGAGCTGGAAAAATCCATCCCCCTCGATCACGAGGTCCAGCGGGTTGCCCGTCTGGATCAGGTTGCCCGGCGAGAACACCTTTGCCACCGACGACGGCCGCACCCCATGGCCGATTTGGATGCCTTCCGGAATGGTCGTACCGGCGACGGTTTCGGTGCCCGCCGGCCTCAGCGTCTCGTACAGGAGGTCCTGGAAATTCACGCGGCTCTTTTTGAACCCGGTGGTGTTCACGTTCGCCAGGTTATTGGCGATCGTGTCGATGTTCGTTTGCTGGGCTATCATCCCCGTTGCCGCCGTAAAAAGAGCCCTGTTCATAGGATCTCAATCCCCGTCAGGTTCAGCCGCCCATTCCGATCTGGTCGATCAGGCGGCCCATTGTCTCGTCAATCGTGTTGATATATTTCTGGTTGGCCTCGTACGCCCGAAGCCCCAGGATCATCCCGATCATCTCGTTGGCCAGGTTCACGTTCGACATCTCGAGCGCCTCGTGGATCACCCGCGTGCCGGTCGCATCCGCGGACCGCGCCATCGCCGAGTCCGACGCCCGGTAAAGCCCCTCGCCCTCCCGCGTCAGCATGTGGGCGTCCTCAAACTCGACCACGCGAAGCTGCCCCGCCTCCTGCCCGTCCTCGTACACCATCCCGTCCTCGCTGATCGACAGCTTGCCGCCGCCCACGCTCAACGGCGTCCCGCCCGCGCCAAGGATCTTGTAGCCGTCCGGCGTCGAGATCTGGCCCTCGGTATCGATCGAGAGGTTGCCGCACCGCGTGAACCGTTCGCCGCGCGGCGTGTCCACCACCAGGAAACCCGGGCCCTCGAGCGCTACCGTCAGCGGATCGCCCGTAGTCGTGATGGCGCCGCGCCGCGTGTCCGTGAACGTCTCTACAAACAGTGCGCCCCCACCTGGCGCCGAGTTGCCGCGCAAAATGCCCGGCCGCGCCATCCGGTCCAGGAACACGCCGCGGAAACCTTTCTGCACAGGTTCCTGGCGCCGGAATCCAGCGGTCGCCGCGTTGCTGATGTTGTTGGCGATCACGGCCTGGCGCTGTTCGAGCGCCATCAGGCCCGTCGCCGCCGCATACAACCCTTTCAGCAATGCGTATCTCCCGTTTCGTGCTCGGGTCGTAGGATTAACGACCCGCCTATCCAAACGCCCCCCGGGGGCGCAAATTGTCAGGTGGCCCGGGTCATTTCCCGCGACGGACCCCGGGCCAACCACTCACGAAGATGGACCTGTATGGGAGACAGGCCTGACAGGCAGAGTGCAACGGCTGTGCCAACTGCGACGCGCGCGCGCGCTTCTGAGCTTAAAACCTTTGATACCAACCCAGTACACATCTCACCCGCCATATGGTCGAGAAGATGAAATATTGAAAAACTTGCCCGACCCGGAACTTTCTGCACGCGCTTATAAGTCGTATAGGTCCTATAAGTCCTATGTCTCAATCGACTCGACGTACCAGAACGGCCGGCGTCAGATGTACCTCCTCGACGTCCGCAACTTCACCCAAAAACAATGACCTTCGGACGGGTAGGTCTGGCTGAAGCGGCGGGGACGCCGCTTCCACAGCCTTCTGCACGCGTCTACACCAGTTTTCCCCCCATTTCCCCTCGTCGTTTATTATTTCACAGCCGGTTTTCTTGAAAATCCGACATTAATGGTGTAAAAAGAGAAGCTTCAGTTATGCAGTAGCTTGAGTAGGACGCATGATTTCAAAGACTGGCTTGTACGTTATCAGGGCTTTATCCGCATTAGCTAAACTTCCCCCCGGCGCTTGGGTGGGCACCGCGACCCTTGCCCAAGAGATTGACGCGCCGGTTAATTATCTCGGAAAGCTCCTGTATATCCTGGCGCGCGAACGCGTTATCCTGTCCCAAAAAGGTGTGCGGGGCGGCGTGAGGCTGGCTCGCCCGCCCCAGCAAATCTCGCTCTACGAAGCCCTCGAACCGTTCGAAAACTTCGGCCGCTGGACCGATTGCCTCTTGGGCAAGTCTACATGCCCCGATCCCGACCCGTGCGTCCTGAATAAGAAGTGGGCGCCGGTCCGCGACCAGGTCCTCGAATTCCTCCAGAACACCACCGCCGCAAACCTAAACGGCGACGACCACTAGCAAGAAACAGGGACTGGCTCGCTTCCGGCAGTCTGAAAATCCTGTGTGTTTGTTCCCATTTTTCGCCGTTGTAATCCCACATGCCCGTGTGTAACATGGCCGCGGGTCAGACCAGCGGGAGAAACGCTATGCGTAGCGTCTTTGTTGCGGCACTTGTCGTTCTGGCTTCCACCTCAATCGCCGCCCAGGCAGCGCCGCTCGAGATCGGGTCGAGGCTCGAATTGTTCGTGGACGGCTACCTCATCGACTCGATGAGCGGCGCGGAACTCAAACTTCACCCGCCCACGCCCGCCGAAACCGTCCTCACGTTCGATAGGCCCTGGGAAGGCCGCTACGTCGGCTACGTTACCGTCATCAAGGACGGCGACCGCCACGACGCCGGCCTCTACCGGCTCTACTACCGCGGCCTCCCGATGGCCAAGGCCGACGGGTCCAACGCCGAAACCACCTGTTACGCCGAAAGCCGGGACGGGCTCGAGTTCACCCGGCCCAGCCTCGGCATCTGCGAGATCGACGGATCGAGGGAGAATAACGTCATCCTCTGTGGCGCGGCGCCGTTCTCCCACAACTTTGCGCCTTTCCTCGACACCAACCCCGCCGCGCCTCCCGAACAGCGTTACAAGGCCGTCGCCGGCACCGAATCTACCGGCCTGGCGGGCTTTGTTTCGCCGGACGGCATCCATTGGCAGAAGCTCCAGGAAAAACCCCTCATTACGGACGGCAAATTCGACTCGCAGAACGTCGCGTTCTGGTCGGAAACCGAAGGCTGCTACGTCTGTTATTTCCGCACGTGGTCGGAAGGCGGCTGGAACGGGTACAGGACCGTAAGCCGATCAACTTCGCCCGATTTTGTCAACTGGTCCCCCACAACCCAGATGGATTTCGGCCTCACACCGCCGGAACACCTTTACACCAACCAGACCCGGCCGTACGTGCGCGCGCCACACATCTACATCGCTACCGCCGCCCGGTTCATGCCCGGCCGCAGGGTGATCACCGCCGAGCAGGCCGTGCAAATCAGCAGCGAAGGCACGTACCAGGGCGATTGTTCCGACACGGTCTTCATGACCAGCCGCGGCGGCAACAAGTACGACCGCACGTTCATGGAAAGCTTCGTCCGGCCGGGCATCGGGCCTTCAAACTGGACTTCCCGCACCAATTACCCCGCGTACGGCATTGTCGAAACGGGTCCGGACGAGCTGTCGATGTACATCCAACGCCATTACGGCCAGCCCACCCACCATCTCGAGCGGCTCACGTTGCGCACCGACGGGTTTGTTTCCGTCAACGCCCCCTATGCGGGCGGCGAGATGATCACCAAGCCGCTCAATTTCACCGGCGCCCGGCTCGTCATCAACTACGCCACGTCCGCCGCCGGCGACATCCGAGTGGAACTCCAGGACCAGGATGGAAAACCAATCCCCGCCTACTCACTCGAAGACGCCGACATGATCATCGGCGACGAAATCGAGCGCACCATCGCCTGGAAAGGAAAAACCAACCTCCCCAAGCCTCCCGTGCGCCTTCATTTCGTCATGAAAGACGCCGACCTCTACTCCATCCGGTTCTTGTAGGTCCGATCGGTCCGATCGGTCCGATCAGTCCTATGCGTCCTCGTTGTTGTTACCAATGCCCCCGCGGCCAACAACAGCACCGCCAGGTTGCTCCATCCCGCCGAAGCCGGCTGCTCTTTGAACAGGGGACTATAACAGCCGCTCTTCGCGCCGTCGAGGTCTCCAAACCAGATGGGCGACGATATCGCCTCGTCCTTCCGCCCGTTGCCGTCGCTGTCGTCAACTTGTTTTACAATAACGTAGTAGTAGCAGTCGTCGGTCGACGCGTCTTCGAACACCTCGACAACATCTCCACCCGTTACGGTGCGCGCCTCGATCAACTGCCCGTTCCGGTACAAGCGCACCTCCTCGAACTCCTCCCCGTCCCGGTCGTACGCCCGAACCTCAAATACGCGCGCCTCACCGTCCAGCATCGATCCCATGGGATAGCCGCCGCACCGGAAATCCAGGCAAAGGTTGTCGTCCTCCGTGGCGTAAAATCGCCGGCTCATATAAGCCTCGGCGATTCCTTCGCGCGTCAGTTCCGTCGCGAGCACGCCCGTCCTGAACCGGCCCATCCGGCCCCAGTCGGCCCGGTGGTTGTCCTCCCCGCCGAGCGCTCCGACGCGCCACCCGTTCAGATTGGCCCGGTCCAGGTAGCTCTCCGGCCCTTCCCAGTTGCCCGCGTAATAGTACCGGTCGAACCCGTCGTCCCCGTTCCAGCACTCGACCCCGACCATCTGGTTGACCGCCTGGTCGAACAGGCGGAAATGCAGCAAATCGGCTATTGCGTAGTCGAAATAACCCGGGTGGTTGAACCGCCCGAACGCGTCCGGCCGATCCGCCAGCCAGTCGTACAATTGAACCAGCCGGGACGACGACACGCAGTCCGTGTAATCTTCGCTGTTCACCACCGTCGCGTGGCCGTACAACGGGCTGCTCCATTCAAACCCCCACAATGCCGCAAACTCGCCCGGCGCATCCGCCCTGTCCGCGGCCGACTGCTCCTGTCCCCACTTGTCCTCCCACGGCCACACCAACACCAGTTCGCCGTGGTCCGTCAGCGCGAAAAAGTCCAGGCCCGCGGCACGCGCCGACGTGTACGCCTGGTCCGGGCTTCCTTCTCCGTCCGACAACTCCGAGTGTGCGTGTAAATAGCCAAAATACGTGTTGTACGCGACCCCCGGCTCGCTTTTCACCGCCACCCGTCCCGCCGATGATTTGGCAGGCCCCGCGCCCTCGTCTTTGCCCAGCGGCGTATTTAAAAGCGCCGCCGCCAGTGCCTTCGTTTGTGCCGACGGCTGCGGCCGGGCCGTTTTGCGCGCAATAAAGGCCGCGCACATCTCCCACGTGATCGCCGGCTCCTTTCCGCGGATGGCAAAAGAGAGCAGGTCGCTTGGTTTCAGGCCCAGTTCCGGCCACATGCCCAGCAGCGTGTGGAACTCGACCGGATCCGGCGCCCGCCCCTGCGCCCATTCGTACGCTAGCACGATCTGTTCCGGCACGTCCACCGACTTCTCGTACGCGCCGTACCCGCGCGCCGAATCCAGCGACGCGATCGCCTCCTCCATCTCCCGCCGTATCAGCGCCTGGTCAACCTCCGCCGCTCCGACAAGCACAACTAATCCCGCCACCCAACTTAAAACAGCCATTGCGTGTCTCCCCGTGTCCTGCGCAAACAGCATACACGCCCGAAACCCTGAATTGAAACCCCCGCTATAAGTCCTTCGGCCTATAGGTCCTGTGGCGCTATGACCGCTTCTGCTTTACGTCCTCGTTTACGATCCCCCCATCGTGGGTCACCAGGCAGCTTTTGATGATGTCGTTTTCGAGATCCAGTTCGATGGTTTTCTGGTCACGGTTCCAGAACGTGTCGATGAAGTTCGCCAGGTTGGCGCTGTACATCTGGCTGGCGTGCGCCGAAACTTTTGCGGGCAGGCTCCCCAGCCCGATCACGCGCACACCGTCCACCATCACCTCCTTGTCCAGTTCCGCGCCCTCGACGTTCCCCCCGCTCTCGATGGCCAGATCCACGATCACGCTGCCCGACCGCATCCCCGCTATCATTTCCCGCGTAACCACGCGCGGCGCTTCCCTCCCGAACACCAGCGCCGTCGCGATCACCACGTCCGACTGCGCGCAAACGCCCGCCAGCGCCTTCCTCTGTTTTTCGAACTGCCCGGGCGTCAGGCCCTTCTCATAGGTGTCCCGAGGCTGGGTCTCACCCAGGTCGATCTCGATAAACCTCGCCCCAAGCGACTGCACCTGCTGGGCGACCACCGCCCGCGTGTCGTACGCATCCACGCGCGCGCCCAGCCGTTTTGCCGTCGCGATCGCCTGAAGGCCGGCAACGCCCGCGCCTATCACGAACACGCGCGCCGGGGCGATCGTGCCCGCGGGCGTGATCAGCATTGGGAAAATCTTGTTGAGCCGTTCCGCGGCCACGATTACCGCCACGTAGCCCGCCAGGTTCGCCTGCCCGCTCAGCGCATCCATTCTCTGCGCCGCCATGCTCCGTGGGATCAAATCCACGCTCACCGCGCTCACGTGCTGCGCCGCCAGTGCGTCCACCAGCGCCGTCTCACGAAACGGGTCGAGGAAACTGATGTGGATGCAGCCGCTTTTCAGCCGCCCCACCTCCTCGAACGGCGGTTTCCGCACCCGAACCACCGCGTCCGCCTTCTCCAGCGCGTCCGCACGGTCTTCCGCCAGCCGCGCCCCCGCACCCGCGTAATCGCCGTCCCGATACCCCGCCCCAAGCCCCAAACCCGGTTCCACCGCCACCTCGAGGCCCATCCGGACCAGCCGTTCAACCGTCGACGGCACCAGCGCCGCACGCGTCTCTCCCGGATGTGTCTCCTTTGGAACGAAAAGCAACATAGAGGCCTCAGCGCACCAACCGCGCCCGTATCAGAAAAAAACAGCCAGGCCACCAAACGAATTCCCCAAAAGTTCCCGCAGTAGGCCGGCTTCGCCGAAGTCGGCCAGTCAACGGTCGAGCCGACGGCTTGAGGTCTGGCATGATGAGCGGACGTGACTTTGGGTTGAGGCCGGCTTCGCGATCGAATGCGTGCGTAGTCGAATAATCTTGAGCGGAAGGCCCGACTTCGGCGAAGTCGGGCTACTTCGGCGAAGTCGGGCTACTTCTACAGGTTGGGGCATGACCCGCGGCTGGAACATGACTCGCAACTGGGCGGCAACCCGCTCGCGGGACGGCTGTTGCCGGCTTTTGGCAGGATGGCGCTGGCCTGTTTAACCAGCGTTTGTTTTCCGCAATGAGGGCAAGACGGCGTGTCGGACGACCGAACCAGCAGTTCGCTTGACTTCCGGCAATTCTCACAAATGTACGTGAACAACGGCATTAACCTACTCCAGAAAAAAACTCGTAGCTTGATTCTACCAGAAGTAAACCGACTCCGCCCACGTAGGCCGACGTCGCCGATATCGGCCCGCCTGTTCTTTGCCCGCGTTTACTCTCCGGCCGCCCACACAACCGCATTGCAGCGAAAAACGGGGACTGACTCGCTTTTCGGCAGTTTGAAAAGCGTGTCTGTCCCCGCTTTTCGCGTCCAAGAATAAGATCCCATTAGCATGACTCACTGCACTAGTTTCCGGCCGCCCATACGACCGCGTTGCGCATAATCTGCTGGACGTTCTTGTCGTAGAAAATCGGGTTGGTTTCGTGCCCGGCCTGGAAATAGAAAAACCGGCCGTTGCCGATAGTCCAGCAAAGGCCGACGCGGGACGGGTCTTTGCTGCCGTCGTTCAGTGTGTGCACACCTTCAAACACGACGGCCTCCGGTTCCGGCACGGCATATGGATCGCTGTATCGCTCCTCATGCGCCACAATAAAGTCGGTTACGCCCTTCGCAATCGGATGGTCGGGCTGTTTTACAGTGACTTCGAGCGTTTTCGCATCGGCCACGTACGCGCCCCACGAGCACGCCGTCCCCATCAGCGCCTTGTTCGGTTTCGCAAAATGCGACGAGTGAAGCGCGATGAAGCCCATCCCGTCCTCCTTCACCCGCTTCACAATCTTCGCGACCAACTCGTCCTTCACCATGTTGTGCTTCTTATGCCCCCACCAGATCAGGACGTCGGCCCGGTTGAGCAGATCGTCCGGCAACCCCTGGTCGGGCTGCGTGATGTCCGCGGTGACCACTTCCCACCCGTCGAGCGACTTCAGGCTTTCCGCAATCGCGCCGTTGATGTCGTTTGGGTAAACGTTCTTCGGCGCGGTCCGTTCCGACCACACCACCACGCACTTCTTGTCCTTGTCACAGCTTTTCAACTTCGCGCCCCCCACGGCCACCACCGTTACGCACGACGTCAGCATCACCGACACCGCCAAAACCGAAACCACCAACAATCCTAGCTTCCTGCCTGCTTTCATCTCAGTAAAACCTCCCATGCCTCATACCGCGGCAACAGGATGATAAGGAAAGCCCCCATCAAACACAAGCCAGCATAGCTTTTCTCTATAGGCCCGATCCGACCGATCCGACCGATCCGTCCGATCTCTTACTTGCCGCCCTTCCCTGTTATTTTGCCCCCGCATCCGCTCGTCGTCCCTCCGTGGTCTCCGTGATCTCCGTGGTTACTTCGGGGTCCACAGGAACACCCGGCGGTGCAGGCCGCCGCGGGCGTTTCTATCCGGCGTCAGGGTTTCGAGCAGTATCGCCACGGTGTTGGTTTCTCCCGGCTTGATGTGCGCCGTCATGTCAACGTCGAACGGCATCCGCGTATTCTGTTTCTGCCGGTGGTCGACGAGGAAGCCATTGATCCAGATCCATAGTTTGTCGCTGTAGATGCCGCCGACCGTCAGCATGACCGCCTTGCCCGCGGCGTCATTCGGCGCCTCGAAGCTCGCCCGGTACCACGCCTTGCCCGTGTAGCCATACCCGTGCGAGTCCTGCAATCCTTGCGCCTCCCAGTAGAGCGTCGAGCCCAGCGTGTCCCAATCGGCCTCCAGCGGCCTGTTGTACCATTCCTCGAGCACGCCCATGTCGTCGGGGTCTTTGCGGAACTCCATTACGCGCGGCGCCATCGCCACCAGGTTTCCCCGCGTCCCGTCAATCCTCTCCGCGAGTTTCTGGTAGACCTTTTTGTGCCATTCCAGAGCGCCATCGTCGTCGTTGCACCATTCCGGCGTCACGGGTATGAGCGAATTATCCACCTGCCCGATTTCGGCCCGCACCCGCAGCATCTCGTCGGCCTGCGCCACCGCCCCTTTAAAGTCCCCGTCCGCCGCGGACTCTTCCATGGCCATGTATGCGCGCTGATACGCGTACGCCAGCCCGAGCACGCGCACGTGCAACGCCTCCGGCCCCTCGCCCGCAAGCCGCGCCGCTTCCTCAATCAGCCCGCCGAGCTTCCGCATCGTATCCGCGTCGTAAATCACCCGCCACGGCACAAGCCGGCCGAACGTCTCGTGGATCGTGCAGTTGTCGACGGCATCCTCGAGCGTCCAGACATACTGCTCGACCGCGTCTGCCGCATCGCCATAGAACTTCTCGCAATAGTCGCGCACAATCGCCCGCACGTCCGCGTCCGCGTCCCACATCAGCCGGCCCCGCACGTAGTAGTTCAGGTGCGTCACCATCCAGCAATTCTGGCCTTCCGTCCAGAAGCCCCACGCACCGCGGTCCCGAAAATACGGGATGTCGCGCTCGAGGTTGTGCAGCATCGGAAACGGCAGGCCGTCCAACGCCTTGCCCGGGTCGTAGTCGTAGATGAACACGCACCGCAGGTCGCGCGTCCACCGATCGAGGACCGTTTTGTACGCCTGCCGCTGCCAGCATTTGGGGTCACCGATCGGGTGGAACGTGCACGTATCCAGCATGGCAAACTGGATGCCGAGGTTCGGGCTCAGCGGCCCGACGCCTTCCGGCGGCCGCACCCGGTTTGCGTACCCGTTTGTGAACACCCACCTGTCCGAAAACTCCTTGTACACTTCCGCCGCCACCGCGTTGGCGAACCGGAACCAGACGTCGCTCAGGCTCGGCTCGCCGTACCCTTTCCCGCGAAATTCCGGGTTGGATTTCTGGCACCTCGCGCAATAACACATCGGGCTGCCGTCCGGCGGGCCGAACCCGAACGTAAACTGCTCCGGGTTTGCCCGGAACGTCTCGCAGATCGTCTGCGCCGAGATTTTCACCGCCTCCGGCTCGGTCAGGCACAGCATCTCCTTGTCTCGCTCGCCGTTTTTTCCAATCGCGTAGATGTTCGGGTGCGACTCAAAATACTTTTCCGGTGGCGTCAGCCGCGTCACCGTCCCGTCCCCCGGCAGGCTGACCCTTTTCAGGCTCGTCATCTTGTTCCTATCGAGCCACGCCGCAAGATCCGCACCGTCCGTACCGTCCACAGGCATCCAGCCCGAGTACCACACGTTCCGGAACCGGAAATCCGGCCGCTGATCAACGTCCATGTCTTCTACCACCACCGTTGAGCGTTTCGGCACGACCTCGCCGTACGCGCCCGGGAAATACCACCGGCACCCCAGCCGCTCGAGCAGTTCATATGCTGCGTATACCACGCCGCGGTAAAACGGGTGCTCGTTTCCCGCCAGCACCATGTCATTGCCGACGGTTTTGAGTACGAACCGCTCTTCGTTCATCGCCGGTGTCAGCCCCGTCAGCCCCTCGACACCCACCAGCCCTTCCGCCAATTTCCCGCCGACCACGATGCGCGCCCCGGCCGCGACTGATTCCGGCTGAATCTCGAGCCGGGCACCGCTCATCCGCTCGATGTACTCCTGCAGCACCCCCGCCGCTTCCCGCGCCTGATCGCTTGCATCGGCCCCTACCACAATCACCGCCGCAGGCCGCCCGTTTTCCACCAGCGTGACAGCCCCATGCGCCGCACCCGCGAGCAAGAAAACAAACATCGCCACTGCCGTCCGCCGCATCTTCATTCCAAGCTCTCCCCTAAATCTTGGGACCATTGAGACCATTGAGACCCTTGGGACACTTGGGACAAATCAGACTGCAATCAACAGTTCTACTCCGTGTTCGTCGGTGTTTGTCCGTGTCCGTCCGTAAAACCACTACACTAACCCCGCTGCCCCGCCACTTCAAGGTGGTTCCATGATCTCGTCAGCGGCGCCTTCCGGCCTAATGAGACTCGTAACGCAATTAATCCGGGAACAGCGGGGTTAGGAAGTCGTGGAGGCCACGGTCGTATTGGCGCCATGAGATAATGTGTCCGTCATTGTGATCGCCGCGAATCTCAAGGAAAGTCTTTGGCGGGTTTGCGAGCTCGAATAGTCGGCGGGAATGCTGGATCGGGATGAGCGTGTCGTCGGCGCTGTGGATGATGAGGATTGGGGCGTGGATTTGGGCGATTTTGTCGTCGTTTTCAAACCGGTCACGCATCAGGAGCTTCACGGGAAAAATGTACAACCGCTCCTGTGCCACTTGCGGCAATGAGCAGAATGTGCTCTCGAGGATAACGGCGCCGGGAGTCACTTCCGTGGCCAACTGCACAGTCGGCCCGCCGCCGATCGATCTCCCCGTCAGGATAATTCTCTCCGCCGGGATATTCTTCTCCTCCGTCAGGTATTTCCATGCGGCGCGGATATCCTGGTAGCAGCGGCGCTCCGACGGGCGGCCGGTGCTGCGGCCGTACCCGCCGTAGTCGTAGACCAAAACGGAAAAGCCCAGGTATTTAAAATCATTGGCGACTTCAAACCAATCGGAGATATTTCCTCCGTTGCCGTGCGAGAACAGAACGGCGCCGCAAGCATCCTCGACGGGAATGAACCATGCGTTGGTAAGATACCCCTCCACCGGCAGCATGACATCTTCATACGCGAACCGGTATGGCGGATCGGATGGCACACGCTCGATCGCACGTGATGCGGGGAATATCAACCAGCGCTGGACCAGAAAAAGCACCAGAACAAACAAGGTGTAGATCACCAAGAAATGCGTCAGTGTTCGCCGGGCGAACCGCCACCACTTGGCGGCTGCGGATTTTGGATTCTCGACAGGGCCAGGTACGTCAGTCACGCCGGTCACTCCAACGGTTGTTCTGTGGGCATTTTAGATTATTGAAACATCTCTGGCAAGGGGCGCAAAGATAAAGGCCGACATCTCCAATCCGCAATCGGAAATCCGCAATCCGCCTCGTCTGGTATACTTGACTCCTATGTCCGATCAGCCGACAGTCACATCCTCCGGGCGCATCGAGCTGGCCGAGAAACCCTCGCGGCGGAAGAGTCCCGACGAGTTCCTCGAATCGTTCGACCTGTCGACGGTCCCCTCGGCTCCCGGCTGCTACATCATGTACGACGAGAAAGGCCGGCCCATCTACGTCGGCAAGGCCGTAAACCTCCGGGCGCGGGTCCGCACCTACATCACCGAGCGCGACTCGAGGTACAGCGTCAAGTTCCTGATGCGGCGCGTCGCCCACATCGAGTTCCTCGTCACCACCAACGAAAAAGAGGCGCTGCTGCTCGAAAACAGCCTCATCAAGCAGTACAAGCCCCGCTACAACGTCCGCCTCAAAGACGACAAAACCTACGTCAGCCTCCGCCTCGATGTCCAAAACGAGTTCCCCCGCCTCACCGTCGTCCGCCGCTACAAAAAGGACGGCGCACGTTATTTCGGCCCCTACTCGAGCGCGCAGGCCGTCCGCGAAACCCTCCGCCAAATCCACCGGATCTTCCCGCTGCGCAGATGCTCGGACAACGTCCTGCGCAACCGGACCCGCCCCTGCCTCTATTGCCAGATGGGCCAGTGCATGGGGCCGTGCGACAACCAGGCCGACCGCGAGGCCTACCGCGAAATGGTCGAGCAGGTCATCCTCGTCCTCGAAGGCCGGAGTGACGACGTCGAGAAGCGCCTCATGAGCCAGATCCAGCAGTACGCCGGCCGCCTCGAGTTCGAGAAGGCCGCCGAAGCCCGCGACCGGCTCGCCGCGCTCAAAAAAACCGTCGAGCGCCAGCGAACCGTCGCCGTGCCCGGCGAAGAAGACCGCGACGTGTTTGGCTACTACAGCCACGGCCGGTTCACCGAACTCCAGGTGCTCTTTTTCCGCGGCGGCAAACTGCTCGGCGGGCGGTCGTGGACGTTCCACGAGCGCGAGATGCCGCTTGACGAACTGGTCGCTTCGTTCATCCTCCAGTACTACTCGCAGTCCGCCGCAATCCCCGCCGAGGTGCTCGTCCCGCTCGAAATCGAAAGCGCCGATACGCTCGCCGAGATCCTCGCCGAAGAACGCGCCGCGCGCGTCAGCGTGCACTGGCCGCAACGCGGCGAAAAACGCGCACTCGTCGATCTCGCCATGCGCAACGCCGAGAGCAGTTTCAAAGAAAAACAACTCGCCGAAGCCGCCAACCGTGACCTGCTCGAACAGGTCCGCCAGACGCTCCATCTGCCCAAAACGCCCAACCGAATCGAGTGCTATGACATCTCGACGCTCCAGGGTGAGCGGCCCGTTGGCTCCATGGTGGCGTTCGAAGGCGGCGAGCCGGCAAAATCCCGCTACCGCCACTACGCCATCAGGTCCGTCGAAGGCCAGGATGATTACGCGATGTTGCGCGAGGTGCTGCTTCGCCGGTTCAAACGGGCCGTCGAGGAACACGACCTGCCCGACCTCGTCCTCATCGACGGCGGCAAAGGCCAACTCAACGTCGCCACGACCGTATTAAAAGACCTGGGCATCGAGGACGTGCCCGCCGCGTCCATCGCCAAATCGCGACCCGAAGAAGGCGAAGCGTCGCCCGAGCGGTTTTTCATCCCCGGCCGGATGAACCCGATCATCCCGCCCCAGCACGGGCCGGTCGTCAGGCTTCTTGCCAGGATCCGCGACGAAGCCCACCGGTTCGCCATCACCTACCATCGCAAACGGCGGTCAAAAGCCACGCTGCGCACCGCCCTCACCGACATCCCCGGCGTCGGGCCCAGGCGTGCAAGATTGCTCTTGAACCAGTTCGGTTCAGTTGCCAGAATAAGGGAGGCCACGGTGGAACAGATTGCGGCTGTGCCCGGATTCAGCAATACCCTGGCCAAAACTGTCCTGCAAAGCTTGAAGGAAAGCGGAAGAACATGAGCGAAAAACGGGGACTGAGCGAAAAACGGGAACGGGGACTGGCTCGCCTTTTCGGCAGTTTGAAAAAGCGTGCCTGTCCCCGCTTTTCGTTTCCGGCAGTTTGGAAAAAGCGGGCCTGTCCCCGCTTTTCGCGGCCCGGAAACAACGACATCCGTCCGATCCGTCCGATCGGTCCGATCCGTCCGCGAGTCTGACCCTGATCTAAGGAGCAAAATATGATCATAGCAGCATGGGTAATAGGCGGCCTGATCGTCGCCGCGGGGTTGGCGTGGCTTTGGCTGTACCGGGTCGGCGCACGAATGGGCGAGGTCCGCGCCGACGAAGTCCACATGGTAGTGACGCCCGACCTGTGGCGGATCCGCCTATGCCGCTACAAACCCAAGACGGGCCCCGGCGAGCCCGTTTTCCTCTGCCACGGGTTTATGTCAAACCAGTTCAACTTCACCTTGCCCGACGGCGAAGCCATCGTCGATTACCTTACCCAGCGCGGGTACGACTGCTGGACTGTCGATCTCCGCGGCAACCTCAGCTCGGTGGCGCCGTTCGGCCGGACCTACGACGACCCCACCATGGACGACTACCTCCTCAAAGACATTCCCGCGGCCCTCGATTTCATCCGTAAAACCACCGGCTCGCCGCGGGTCCACTGGATTGGCCACTCGATGGGCGGCATGCTCCTCTACGCCTACAACGCCACGTTCGGCGGCGCGAAAATCGCCAGCGCCGTTACGCTCGGCTCGCCCATCGGGTTCGAGGGGCTCGAGTTTCATGATCCCAAGCCGTTGCTGTTTCTCCGGCGGGTGATTGGCCGTCTGGCGTTCCGTGGCGTGATGCGCGTCCTGCTTTCGGTCTTTGTGCGGATCAAGCCCCAGATCACGCTCGTGCCCGTCGCGTTCTCGAACCTCCACAAAGCCTTCTTCGACGCCGACACATTCTTCATGACGGTTGACACGCCCCCTATCAAAGTGGCGGAGAACCTCGCCCAGGCCGCCATGATCAAAACGTGGAAGGTCAAGAACGGCGAGGTGGACGTCTTCAAGGGCCTGCGCCGCATGCACACGTCCCTGTTCGCCATATTCGGCGCCGCCGACCCGCTCGTCCCCGCGCAAACCGTCGACGCATTCTTCGAGAAAGTCACCGCACCAGACAAAAAACTGCTCCTGCTTTCGAAGGACAACGGGTTCGCCGACGATTACAGTCACCTCGACCTCGTCTTCGGCAAAGAAGCCCCCAGGGAAGTCTTCCAGCCCATAGTGGATTGGCTCAAGGCGCATCCCGTGGCCAAACAGGAAGTGAGGGCGACTAACAAGCCAATGGCCAAGAAGCCCGCGTCAAGAAAAGCGGCCGCGAAAAAACCGGTCGCCCGAAAACGCGGCGCAAAATAGCAATACGGAGAAAGGGAGACATCATGAAACAACTTCGCACTTCGTACTCCGCACTTCGCACGCGGTTGGCACTGCTGTTGATTGTTCTAGTCCTGGCCGCATCGACCGCATCCGCGCAGGACGTGTGGACCACCGCGTCGGCTAACGGCGAGGTCGCCCGGCAGGCCTTTCTCAAATGCTGGCGGTTTGTCCACGGCTGGCTTCAAGCCGCCGACCCCAAAAGCGGCCTGATCCCGCGAAACTTCACCGAAAGCCCGTTCTGGAACGCTAAAGATTCCGCCGCCGACAACTACCCGTTCATGGTGCTGACCACCTACTTCACCGACCGCGCCCTGTTCGAAGGCCGGATGAAAGACATGCTCACAACTGAACAGCGCCTCACCAACCGGCTCGATCGCCTTCCCGACGATTTCCTGTTTGCAACCCAGTCGTTTCGCACACCGAAGTACAAGGTGGACGACCTGATTTTCGGCGCGGCCGAATACGTCAAAGACGGCCTCCTGCCCATCACCGAACTCCTCGGCCCGAGCCCGTGGTCGGAACGGATGCTCGGGTTGCTCGACGATATCTGGAAACACGGCACGATCGACACCGAAGTCGGTCGAGTCCCCGCCGCGTCGCACGAAGTCGCCGGCGACCTCATGCAGGGCCTGTCGCGGATGTACTGGATGACAGGCAATGAAACTTATCGCGAGCATGCGTTCCTCCTGGCGGACTATTTCCTGCTCCACCACCTGCCCACCGAGGCCGATAAACTCCGCCTCGACGACCACGGGTGCGAAGTCATCAACGGGCTCTCCGAGGTCTACTACATCGCCTCGAAAAAGGCCCCCGAAAAACACGACCAATGGCGCGTGCCCATGCAGAAAATGCTCGACCGAATACTCGAAGTCGCCCGTGATGAAAACGGACTGCTCATCAGCCTCGTCGAGCCAAAAACCGGCAAGCTGCTCACCGATGACAAGACCGACAACTGGGGTTACAACTACAACGCCTTTCTCGTTGTGGCCGAAGCCGACAACGAACCCAGGTTCCGCCAGGCGGTCGAGTTCGTCCTCTCCAATCTGCTCAACAACAAAGACTATAAATGGGAGAACGGCGGGTCCGACGGGTACGCCGACTCGCTCGAAGGCGGCCTCAACCTCATCAACCGCTTGCCGATCCCGCAGGCCATGGAATGGGCCGATTACGTCGGCGCTATTCTGCTCGCGAAACCGCGCGACACCGGCGTCATCGAAGGCTGGCACGGCGACGGCAATTTCGCCCGCACCGCCCTGATGTATGCGTTCTGGAAAACGCAGGGCGCCTATCTCGATCCGTGGCGCGCCGATCTCCGAATAGGCGCCGCCGTCGATCCCGAAGGCTACACCTGTTTCCAGGTCGAGGCCGACTGGCCCTGGCACGGTAAACTCCGGTTCGACGTCCCGCGCCACGATGAGTTCATGCACATGCCCTCGGACTACCCGCGCCTCAACCAGTTCCCTCAATGGTTCACCGTCCCCGCCGGCGCGACCTTCACTACCCCCACGGGAACTGTCCCGGCGGACGATCTCCGCCAGGGCATCCCCGTCAGCGTCAACAAAGACCAACCATTCAAAATCCGCCTCAAACCCCAGGCCTAAGCGAAAAACAGGGACTGACTACGCTTCTGGCAGTTTGGAAGCGCATTTTCGGCAGTTTGAAAATCGTGTCTGTCCCTGCTTTTCGCGGCTCCATCCGAACCCCGTCTCTACCGGAATCCCGCAATTACTCCACCCTTCTTCCATCATTCCGTGTTCCGCGTTCCGCGTTTCTTTGATCGGCCGAATAAAATCCCGCCATTAATTTTATATTGAAGCATAGACTCAACTTGTGTATAGTGGTGGGAGGGAGCGAAGGGGTCCAAAGGAGGGTGAGGTTATGAGGAAGGGTGTGCGATTTCTCTTGTTTTCGGCGGCAATTCTGTTGTTCTTGCTGGGCTGTCCTACGGACACCATCGACAATCCCCCCGAGAACTATCGTGAGGCCATGCGCGCGCTCGTCGTGTCAATCAGTTCTTACGCCAAGGCCGTCCAACCCGGGTTCCTGATTGTGCCGCACAACGGCGAGGCCCTGCTCACCGTCGACGGCGCCGCAACCGGGCTCCCCAGCATCGCCTACGTCAACTCGATCGACGGTCAGGCACGCGAAGACGTCTTCTACGGGTACGTCGAAGATGACGCCGCAACGCCCCCCCTCGAGCGCGACGCCATCCTGGCCATGCTCGACTGGGCCGAAGCCCAGGGCGTCGAAGTGCTCGTGATCGATCATTGCACCACGCGCAGCCGCGTCGACACGTCCTACGCATGGAATGCCGGCCGCGGGTATGTCTCGACCGCAACCTGCCGCGCCTCGAATGCCATACCGTCGTATCCCACGCAGCCGTACCACGCCAACGCCAACGACGTCCAATCGCTCGCCGATGCTTGTAACCTTCTCTACTTCCTCGACCCGTGCCAGTTTGGTACGTGCCCCTCATACCTCTGGGCGTTGAGCGTCAGCAATTTCGACCTGCTCGTTATAGACGCGTGTTTCGCCGGTCAGATGCTCACCCCTGACCAGGTCGAGTCAATCAAAACCAAGGCCAATGGCGGCAAACGGCTCGTTCTCGTGTACCTCAGCATCGGTGAAGCCGATACCCACCGTTCCTACTGGCGTTCAAGCTGGCGGCCAGGCTCCCCGTCTTGGCTCGACGAAAAAGACCCCGAATCAGGCCGCTACTTCGTCCACTATTGGGACTCGGATTGGCAGGCGATCCTTTTCGGCAGCACCAACGCCTGCCTCGACCAGATCCTCGCCGCAGGGTTCGACGGCGTCTACCTCGACGGCGTCGACGCCTACCAGCACTTTGAATAACTAGTGCAGTGAATCACAATTAAAGCTACTTATAAGCAAATCAATATAACACCAAAAACAAGCGAAAAACGGGGACTGACTCGCTTTTCGGCAGTTTGAAAAGCGTG